>Ga0075437_12526_pt1 | contig 26382 bp, 14 predicted proteins | sample MintriMetagenome_FD_74266 | JGI IMG/M metagenome (GOLD analysis project Ga0075437, IMG submission 74266) | Marine eukaryotic communities from Monterey Bay, USA to study complex ecological interactions - Minidiscus trioculatus and... | ecosystem: Environmental > Aquatic > Marine > Unclassified...
ATTACTTAATCCATAACCTATCCTTCCCGTAACCCACAGACTGCCCTTTGGTTAGGCTCGATAGGTTTTAGCAGGTCGATTTTTTGCGGCGAATCGACGAATTATCTAAATCTGGCTGCCACCACGTTGACCCGCCCTGATTTAAAATTTTAAACTAGATCCCGCGACCACCGTATTTCGCCAAAAACGAATTGAAATTGTATCCATGGCATTTTTGACCACCTCCAACCCGTCCGTTGCAAAACGCCAGTTCTCAATCAATAAGGATGAGATCACGATTGGGCGCGACGAGAAGAATGACCTCCACATCAAAGACGAAACGGTCAGCCGTTGGCACGCGAAAGTCACCAAGAGGAACGGCAGTTACTACATTGAGGACAACAAGAGCCGGAACGGCACACTTCTCAATAATCAGGCCGTCTTGCAACCGACTCGATTACCAGATCAATCAGAAATTCAAATTTGCGAAGTCACCTTCATTTTTTCGGATGGCGAGGCTTCCCGTCGACCCGGTAACCTTGAGCAATTTACGGTCGCTCAGGGTATCAACAGCGATCCTACGATATCATCCTCTTCGATCAATCAAAGCTCAGTTATGTTTGACGAGTTTGAGGAGAGTAGTGAAGTCTCAGCAAGTGTAATGTCTCAACTCGACATTCCTTCTCATCACTCCCGGGCAGATAATCACGCCAAGCCTGAACAAAAACTTCTTGCCCTCACCAAAATCACACACGCCCTGAGTGAGTCTGTTGAAAGAGACGAAGTCCTCACGAAAATTTTGGATTTTCTATTCCAGTTATTTACCGAAGCTGACCGTGGTTTTATCGTCTTAAAAAATGACGAAGGAAAACTCGAACCACTTGGCTTTAAAACTCGGGGTGCGCGAACCGATGAAATGGTTCGAATCAGTAAGACAATTGTCAAAACTGTAATGGGAAATAAACACCCGATCATCAGTAGTGACGCCGCGATGGATGATCGTTTTGACATGAGTCAAAGCATCGTCGACTTCCGTATTCGCTCGATCATGTGCGCTCCTCTGATCAACAGTAAAGATGAAGCAATCGGCGTGATTCAGCTCGACACCCTTAAACAGTCCATTGTTTTCGACAATGAAGATCTCGAGACGCTAGTTACCGTCGCCATGCAGGCCAGTTTAGCAATCCAGAAAAGTGATCTATTCCTGGACTTTAAACGAGCCCAGAGCATCCGTGCCGACCTCGAACTTGCCCATGAACTGCAGCAGCGTTTTCTACCTCAGAGTTCGCCCGACACAGACGAGTTCGAGTTCTATTCTTACTACAAAGCAATGCAGCAAGTCGGCGGTGACTATTATGACTTTGTTCCGCTCGAAAATAACCGAATTGCAGTCATCATGGCCGATGTTGTTGGCCATGGAATCGCCGCCGCACTCTACATGGCAAAAATTTCAGCGGAGTCAAGGTTTGCATTGGCGACTTCAAAAACTGCAATTGAGGCAGTGCAAAAGATGAATAACAGCCTCTCTGGCTTAAACATCGACCGATTCGTGACGCTCGCACTGTGCGTGCTCGACCTGAACACCAACAAGATGACCGTCGTCAATGCAGGCCACATGCCGCCCATCCTGCAAAAATCGGCGACCGGTGAAATCACCCAACTTGCAGTTGAAGAGTCGGGACTGCCGTTAGGAATTATGGAAGATTTTGAATACGAATCGATCGAAGTTCAAATCGACCCAGGCGATCAAATCGTTCTTTACACCGACGGAATTAATGAAGCGATGAATGCCGATGGTGAACAGCTCACAACGGAAGCAATGATCGAAGACATGGCATCGGGCCAAGCTAAGAATCCAGACGCAATTGGCAACTTGATTCGGGAATCAGTAGCCCGCCACAGCGGTCGGCACCCAGCCATCGACGACGCATGCTTGGTCTGCCTAGGCAGAAAGCCTTAATCCCTTCCTACCGGATCGCCAACCCGTATCGACGGGGCAACTGCGAGCTAAACACTCAATTGCCCCAACTGCGCACAATTTCATAATCATCGAACGACCGGCCGACTCTTCAACATCGAGCCCCTAGGGAATCTCAATTCCATCCCGTTCGGTTGAAACCAGATGATGAAGAACGCCAAAGAAATATAGCCAAAACTTGCTAAACTGAGCCAAAACCCGACCCTTGGCAAGAATTTTCGTTGGCAGGAAGCCGGCGAATGCACTAATCCGGTCACTCGCAACCATCCGATCTTAAACACCAATATCATCAAATCCTCTTATTTCCCCCCACAAACCCAAGCTCCAATCACTCTCGGCTCAACTAACGTTTTCTAAATTTGCCAATCCCAGTGGCTGCCGAAGCCAGCCAAGAAAAATACAAAATTAGGCAGACCACTCCAAACAGTCCCAAAGATGCACCGAACCGGACGATCGTTGGCGTCCGTTTCAGAAGATTGAGGAAGTTCTCCCCCAATTTATTGCGAATTCGCCTTCATTTTTGCGACGCGCTATTCCTTCTGCGGACAACAAACGACACAATAGTCTGGTCTGTAGTCATTAATTCCGCGAGTATCTGATGGGCGAGTTTCGGTTTCGAGTACCAAGCGAATGGAATCTGGATACTTATCACGGAAACGCAATCCACGTGATTGGGCTCGATGGTATTCCATGGCCATGCCGGATTTCCGTCTCCGAAGCAGGTAATTCTGAACCGGACAATGCTAAACCAGATATTTCCGAGGCAGAGGGTTCTGACTCCGAAAACACCACAGTTTTAGAAAAAACAATCACGATTAGCCGGAACCGTGATGAGTCTGGAAAACTCTATTTGATCTACCCGATGGATCGCCGGGGCGAAATGCTGATATGCACTGGCACGCTTCCGGTAAGAGAAACCCGTTACGAACTGCTGACCGAATTGGCTCGGGGTACGCTTAACCGATTACGAAATCAAATTTCGATCTGGGAAGAAGGTGGACTCTATATCGACAACGGCGTTCACGCATACGTTCAATTGGCGACACGTATGCTCAGCAAATCGATCCTCGCGATCGGAAATAAGATGCGCGATGATGCGGCTCGCCAATCCATCGAAGCATCGATGGATGGAATCTTCGATCTCTCGAATTCCTTTGGAGCACAAATCTCCAAGTTCCGCCGTGAACATGAGCAAATGAGTAATTTCTGGATGGCCAATTCGATAGGCTCTGGAGATCAATTTATACCGAGTTTAGCGTCCAAGGATTTTGATCTACTCGGAATCAATTTAAACGCAAACAATGGTGAATTGGAAGAAAAAATTTCCGGCGGCCGCGAAGAACTTCTCGGCAAACGAGTCATTGTCGGGCCGTGGCTTGACGCAAGCATTGGTGGCATGGACAGTCGCCTGATCAACGTGGATGACTTCGGCGCCCGAAAGGAACAGTTACTGATCGAATGCCGAAAACAACTCAGTCGAATCCCTAGAACAACCTCGCTAATCCATGTAGTTAGCCGACTCAATGGAATCGGTCACCGACACCTCTCATACCCACAACAGTTAAGCGTTACCGTGGATATGCTCCGCCTGATCGAAGAATCGCAGACGGACTTACCAACTTTAATCAGCTTCGACTTCCCGTGGGCCGAACGACTTGCTGGTGCTGTTGGAGGGGTTCATCCATTGCAAATTGCCGATTCCTTGATGCGACAAGGACTACCGATTTCATTTCTTGGCCTCGATATCAATCTGGATTACTGGCCGAACGGAAGTATGATCCGCGACCCACTCCAGTGGATCGATCTTGTCGACGTTTGGGCTCAACTTGGCTTACCTTTGGTGATCTGCCTTCGCATGCCCACTGGTCCTGGAGCGAAATTGACTCCCGAAGATTCTCATCACCGGCCGGTCAACAGCACTTCCAGTAACCTGACCGACGAAAACCGAATCACGTTTCTGAAAACAGTGATGCCAATGATGATTGCACGCCCCTCCGTTCACGGAATGATCTGGCAACAATGGAGCGACACTGACGACAGTCGATTCCCAAACAGCGGCCTTGTCGACGAGCACGGCGCTCCCAAAGCGATCCAAGAGGCGATGAAGTACATCAGGAACGCTATCGACGGCGACGCCTAAACGTCGGCTTAGGCGGGCTTTTGATCTTTAAAGGGTGTTGATGATTTCTTTCAACATTCGTGCCCGGATAAGATTCCCGTGAGACTGCTGAAGGTCATCGCTCGAGAAAATCTCAATCGCCTGGTCGTAATCTTTTAATTTTTCCTGACTGCGACCCAGCAAATAGGTAATCCCGTCATCCCAGCGGTCAACACCGTCTTCAGCTCTGATGTTCTCAAGCCAATTTGCCGCCGCATTCATGCTGCCGTTATCAAAGTGGCATTGAGCCAGAAATAACCCTGCGTCGCGGCGAATCAAATCCATCTGGCCTTGAACGCTTCGAACTTCGGTATTGAAATCAGTTACGTTCTGCTCCGCTTCTTTACGAATGCCAAGTCGTCGCTGTTGATCCGAATCAGACCCAAGATTGTCAATTTGCTCTTGGGTGTATTTCAGCCGCTGAAAACTTTGAATCGCATTTAACGAAAGTCCTGCTGAATCGAGCCCGAATTTCCCTTTGAAAAACCTGGCTCGAGCAGTTCGATAGACAACAAAGTTATCAATGTAAAACTCGTTAAAGTAGTAGTCATTCAGTTTCGCAGAGATCACGTCATCGGATTTTTTTTCCAACGCATTTCGAATCGCCTGACGGAACTCATGCGTCTGGTAACCTACATTCCAAGGCTCCACCGCGACCCCCTCTTTCGCCGGCAATCTAGCTGCAATTTCCGCCGTTGTGAAAGCCAAATCCGTTCTTAGATCAACGGGCAGAGCCGCCTCTAAATTACTCATTCGTTTGGAAACTGACTCAGGACTGGTGTAAACCAGTGCGACGAGATCACCGAGCTGGTCTGGCTTTAACCAGTAGGCCGTATCGTCTGCCAGCGATTCTTCATTCGTCAGGCTGAGCGAGGTAATCAGTTCCGGATTGGCTCGAACTTGATCAAGCGTCGCAATAGAACCCAATTTCTCACCAGGAATTGGAAGGCCTAACTTTGTATCGAACAGGTAATAATTCTCTCCAACCACGACACCAACCGCCCACGGAACAGAGTTCCCGTTCTCGTCCTGAGTCGCCAGCATCACGGAATCAATTCCGAGTTCACGTAGGCCAAGCATAAATATTTTCGCACGATCGACATAGTCGCCTTGCCCGTAAAGCAACGACTGCCATGGATAACGCTGATATCCGACTCCAGGAATCCCTGCCGCTGCAGCAGATTCACTTTCGTTAAGCCGCGCCTCTTCTTGCTCTTCTTGCGTTAAATTGGAGTCGGGTAACAATTGAATGTTTCTCACCACCCAGTCAAAGACACTCATACTGTTGGCTACGGCTTGACCGGCATCTTCTCCCATTTCCGGATGCAGTTTTTTCACTACCTCGACCAGTGGCGCTTCCACATCTTCATCAGGCTTATAGTTATCAGCCGCCATTCGATAGAGTTCAAATGGAGCCATCTGGATTTCTGGATTTGTGACTCGATTCGCAATCTGTGAAATCCAATTGGACTGCTGGAGGTAATAACCATCTGTGTTAAAGAAACTGAGATCCTTGAACCCTTCTGCAATGTCCAAACCAGCACTGGCATCCATTAGATCTTTGGTTAATACATCTTCTTGCCAGCTACCTTTGTCTAACTCAGTTCCACGAGTTTCAGCCCAGCGATTTAAACCGGTCGCCATGTTGTTGCTAAACTCTTTTTGTTCGAAACGAATTTCACTGTCCACCAGTGCCATCGTGCGATCCAAATCGTCGAGTTTGGTTTTTGTCAAATCAACATCGAGCAAATCCAGCATTGGATCTCTGGGCGGTTGACATCCGCAACTAATTAACAAAGTCGCTAACAACGCAAAACTCAAAAAACGGCTTACAAAACTCATTGAGTTATCCTTGATTCCTATAGTCTCAATCGCCATGCCTCGTTTTAATTTCTTAACAAGTCATCGCACAATTTATCAGGCTTCACGAAAGATGTGTTAATTCATGGATCTGCTTTAAGCGGGTCAACAAAGGCAACATTCTCTCAATTGGCAACATGTTAGGACCGTCACTTGGCGACAGGTCCGGTTCAGGATGTGTCTCCAAAAATACAGCATCGCATCCCATGGCCACCGCAGCACTCGCAAGTGGTTCAACCATTGTCCGGTCACCACCTGTTTTACCGCCAGCCGCACTGGGACGCTGCACACTGTGTGTTGCGTCAAAGACAACCGGCACACCGAGGCTTGCCATGTTAGGAATTGCCCTCATGTCATTCACTAAACTACCATACCCAAAAAACGTACCGCGTTCAGTTAATAATACGTTTTGACAGCCCGATTCTTCTAGTTTACCGACTACGTGCTTCATGTCCCATGGCGCCATAAATTGCCCCTTTTTGACATTAACGGCACGTCCGGTACTAGACGCAGCAACCAATAAATCGGTCTGACGAGCGAGGAAGGCAGGAATCTGAATTAAATCGCAAACCTCACCGACCGGAGACGCTTGTCCCGGTAAGTGAATATCGGTCGTAACGATTAAACCCAACTCTGACCGAACCTCGGCCAGAATTTCCATGCCTCTCTCAAGGCCTACTCCACGATACGAATTCAAACTCGTTCGGTTCGCCTTATCAAACGAAGCTTTAAAAATCAGCGGTAAATTTAACGAATCGGTTGCTGATTTCAATTTTTCAGCAATTTCAAACACTAAATCTCGTGATTCGATCACGCAGGGACCCGCGATCACCACGAGAGGATGACCGACACCACATTGGATATCGCCTATCTGAGCGGACGGATTGAGCACTTTGGTTGCCTAACGAATTTAAGGATTGCTTGGATTATCAAATACAACGAGATGGTTGAGCTTACACGATCGACCGCATTTCCAATCACCTCGATCAACAACACGGACCAGTCCCGATCGATAAACATTTTTGCTCACCAAAATCGATCGCGCCTCGCCGTGATTCACCCATTTTGCCAAGATATCATATCTGGGGGCAGGGCAATTAAACCGCATAGGATTCAGGTACAAAAACTTTCAAAAACCTCGGGACGATCTCGATTTCTAGAGGCAAGGTTCCCCCAGGGTCACCATCTAACTGAAACCGCACCGACTCATCCGACTCGATTCGGATACTCTCAAAACGTTCGACTTGGGAATAGTTCCACTGCCTGTGGCGGTGAAGCAGGATAGTAACCAAGTAAAACAAACCACGAAAAAATCGTCCCCCTCGAAAAGTGCACAAATCCAGTCGTCCATCACTTGGATCCGCCCCGGGAACAATCGGTAAATTCATGGCGTAGCGAGGCACATTAAAAATAAATGCCCACTTACCAACCACCGGGTTTTCTCGCCCATCCACGTAGATTCGAATGCGTGGATACCGATACGATGCGATTGCCTCTACGATTGGCTTCGCGTAGGACCAATGGCGAATATGTCCCTTTCGTTGCGAATGCAGACGATGCACTACATCTGCATCAAATCCGCAACTTGCCATGACAAAAAACATTTGCCCATTGGCTCTGCCTGCGTCAATAAATGTGGTTCGACCATCCGCCACCATCTTTGCGATCGACTTCGGATCAGCCGAGAGACCAATGTATTTCGCCAGCAAATTTTCGGTACCCAGCGGCAGGATGGCCAAAGGCGTTTGGGGAGGCAGACAATTAGCCAACAAGGCGACCGTTCCATCCCCGCCGGCAGCGACAACCGTCGCTAATTGAGAACTAGTTGAGCCGTCGCTAAGCTCTGACACCTTTTGCTTAACTTCTTCGATGTCCCGCAGCACGATTACCGAAAAACCAAGTGTCTTAAGTTCATGGCACAACTCATCGACGACTTGGGTTCGGTCAGACGATCCGGAGTTCGGATTCACCGAAACAACGACCGTTTTCTCCGAATTATTGACACCTTGATCCATTCCACCAATTTATCAAATCTTTCGCCGGCAAATAACCATGACACAGACGATTCTATCCGCAATCAACATCGGTACGAGACAAATCAAACCAATTCAACTCGGCTGTGCAGCGTTTGATTGCTCAATTTTGCTACACGAATTTTCAAGGCATCGTCTTAATTCGAAACACTTCGTCGTTAGGATTGCTCAAAAACAGCTTCCACACCGACGTTTCTTTTTTTAAACATTGGCACGCAAGTTGCAAACTACTAAAGCGTTAAATCAAGGTTCGTTTTACCTCGACTTTAACGGAATGCGGGGTCTTCGGAGTTTCCGCAACATGATTGCCTTGCCCCTGATCATTTTGCACGTCAAATCGTATTTGGCACCGAAGATCCCGTCTTTATTTTTTTAAAGAACGTCCCCTCACGCGAGCAGTTCCTTTGAGACCTTTACTGGACGGGCTTACTTCCTTCTTCTTTTAATCGCGTCTCTTCACTCGCCTTTGTCCGATTGGATTCAATCGCTTTCACAAAATCGACAGAGTTAAGAGGAAGTCTCTCCCCCGTTAGAACACGTGGATCGTCCAGGTACATCAAATGGCCATGATCTGCAGTCACAATCAAAGCCGTTTCTTCCCAACTGCTATTTGCTTCAACCCACTGCGTGATTGCTTCAAATGCAGCGTCCCCGCTCAACACAGCTCCAATTGAATCATCAATATTGTTATTGTGATTTGCCCAATCAACATCTCCCGCCTCGACCATCAAATAAAATCCTTTTTCATTTTTGGAAAGCAAATCCAATGCTGCGGTAGTCATCTCAGAGAGTTTCGGATTTTCAAAAATATCCGCGGGCCGATAAACATCTACCTTCGCCTCTCCCATTGTCGGGTCGAAATTTCCGTCAGCCGTCCGAAAGGGAAGGTGACCTCGTGTTGCGCCGAAGAAACCAAAGAATCGGTTGCCTCCAGAAATTGCACTGTCCACGCCCTGCCGCAAGACCTGCAAACCAGACTTGCCACTCGTCCGTTGCGCGACAACGTATTTGCCGCCATTGGCAACGTCGACTCGCTGAATATCATCGCGGGCGATGTATCTGTTTCCCGGGACATAGTTATCCCCCTGATCAGCACGTTCATCGTCCCGATACTCACCCCAACCACAACCGATCAAAACGTCTACTCCAGAAAGTGGATCGACTCGATGCGAAGCCGACGGCAAACCGAGTAAGTCACGGGAGATGTCCTGGTAGTCACTGCGTCCAACGTTATGGGAGTAAGCACAGGCAGGTGTCGCATGGCAAATAGGTACGCTCGTAACCACACCAATGCTCGATCCCGCGCGTTGCATTTCATGTGCTAACGTTTCCAACTTCCGACCGTCTACTGAAAAGTTGATCGATCCGTTGTAAGTTTTTTCACCGGTGGTGAGCGAAGCAGCGGATGAAGCTGAATCGGTATAGGGATGAGGTAGATCTTTTCGCTTACCAAGCAAGTACGCAGAATCAACAGACTTGCTCCATGGCGTCGCGCCACCGAACACCGCGTTGTAACCACCCCCAATGGGGTCTGTCACTTGGGTCACCGCCTGTGCGTTCACGTCTCGTTCAGTTTTTCCGTTATGCGGACTGGTCACGCAAAACCCAAATTCAGAATTACCTTTTTTGTAGTCCAAAAAAGCAAGCCCAGTACCGCGTCCCTCGGTGTAGAGAACTTTTCCATTCTTGTAGATCGACGCTGCCTGAGTCGTGTTCCAATCCATCCCATCAAACACCATTAAAATGATGTTTCTCTTACCCGATTTCCACGCATTTTTCTGAAGTCGATAAATATCCGTCTGATCAAAGTATTCGGCCTTCGGGTTTAATGTATCGATGGGGTCCGTTTGATAAATTCGCTTCAGTCTAGACTCATCTCGATAACAACTATTCGCTCCCTGAACTGACTCTAAACTCAAACCATAACTGTAAACCGGTATCAAGCGATTCGAATGACTCGTCCAATTCGAGTAAGTCCCTTTCTGATCTCCCCAGTGAATCCAGTCTGACTTTCCAAGCACAGTTGCCTGAAACTGAAATTGACGAAGCCGATCTTCGTTAGACTCTTGGGCGGGGATGCTTACGACTCCTAGCAGAGTAACGAAAGAGCATACAAGCAGTTTCAACCAGTCAAAAAACATCGTCGGATCCAATATAAATTCAGCAAATTTTTGCGAGTAAAAATCTCGCCAGTCAAAGAACAACCAACTTGGGATTGGTGTCGGCGCGACCCCAGATCTCAATCTTCCGCATCCTCAAGAGGATCGGTAAGAGATTGATACAAATCCGGGCGGCGGTCGTTGATACGATGCACTTCATGGGCCCCCGGAATACTAACCAGATGTTTATTTCTGGCAAACCCCGAGTCAATCTCAGCATATAAGATCGCTTCTTCCGCATGATTCTCGAAGGCTAAATTCGCCCCTCGCGGATCACAGATCTTACTCTTCCCAATGAACTCAAACCCGCGCTCGACCCCCACACGATTGACCGACATGAAATAGACATGATTTTCCAAGGCTCGGGCATTGGGAATCAGGTCAGCAGTCAAGCCCGAGGTGGGTGGCCAATTAGTTGGCAACGCAATTAAATCCGCCCCCTTAATTGCCAACATTCTGGCAGACTCAGGAAACGAACTGTCGTAACAAATATTCATGCCCAGGCGTGCAGGCGGAGTCTGAAATACTTCAGGAGACCGCCCCCCCGGAGTCGTAAATCGATCGACACCTAAAAAGGGGAGATGCATTTTTCGATAGCTTCCAATCACTCCATCCGGGCCTATTAAGGCCAAAGAATTATACAAACAATCATTTTCAGTTTCTAAAAAACCAAAAATCACCAACGTATTTTTGGACGCACACCAATCCTTAACACAAGCCACACTCGGCCCATCAAGCGATTCCCCAACCTGCCTTGCTTCGTCGAGGGAGTCAAAACAATACCCCGTCGTTGTACATTCCGGAAACACCGTAAGTGCTGCCCCGTTGGCAACGGTTTCCGCGAGTCTCATTTCCATCTTTTGCAGATTGCGCTTCACCTCGGCAAATTCGATATCCATCTGAACGCCGGCAACTTTGAATCGAGACATTTATTCAATTTTCAATATCATCTGAATCGTTAACTGGATCGACCGTATCTTGATTGTTTGTCTCACTGGCCTTCGCTGCTTCTTGCTCGGCGTCCAGCATTGCCTTGGCTTTTGAAAACAACGCGCGATAGCCTTGATTGTTCGGATCAATTTCCAACAACAAACGAATATAGACCAACGCTTCTTTGGGGTTCCCAAACTGCACGTAATACGTCGCCAACCCCATCATGTACCGGTCCAACTCGGGTTGCTGCCGATACGCTTCTAACAGATGTTTCTCAGCCTCTGGAAACTTCTGCTGGAGATAACAAGACATCGCGTAACGGAAATGCAAACCATGCGTATCGGGAAGACCTTCGCTACGCTCAACATCTTTGGCCAGCAAGGCATGCTCTTCAAACCGTAGCTTGGCCGCTTCCAATCCGATCTGCTGCATCTGGGCCATCAATTGCTTTAATTGCCCCGCCATCATCCCGCCGCTTTGTTGCGATTGCTGCAACTGATTTCGCAACCGGGCGACGTCGTTATCAAGACGAGCCGCCAAATTTGAGCGAGGCCCGGCCAAATTCGGCTCAACAGAAATTGCCGTGCGATAATCATCCTTCGCCCGGTCCACATCGCCGAGCATTTCGTTGAGTCCACCCAACATCATGTGGTACGCAGCACGATCATTTTCTATATAAAGCGAAGTCTTTAACTCCTCGAGCGCTTTATCAAATGCGTACTCCTGATCGGGATCCGCAAATAACTTTCGAGACTGCGGGTCAAAGGAGACAAAGACACGCGCGGCCTCAATTCGCACCCTCGGTGAGGGATGCAACAATAATTCGGCAACAGCCTCGCCAAGTGGTCGAAGGATTCCATCGGTATCCGTAACTCCCATGTATTGGAGTCTTTCATTGATCCGATTGACCTCCACATCAATTCGCAACAATGCTGCTGATACGACTTTTGGATTGGGATCATCCAGAGAATCGAGGGCGGTTTGCAAAGAATCCGAACTACCGTCCATCATCAATTCAGCCATAGCACTCGCGCGGAACATTGCTGGAACCCGTGGGTCTTTGGCCAATTCCATGAGAGTGGGCACCCGGCCTTCAATGCCCGATAGAGCATTGGCAAGTTGAGAATAATATTTTGTCTTCTCCGGGGATTGCTCTGCTGGATACCATTTCTCTGTTGCTTCCAACATCGCTTGATTGACACGTTCCAATTCTGCTGCAACCACGGTGTCACCTTGCTCTGCCGCAATAATCCAATCCAAATACTGACGCAGCTCCATGTTGGAGTCCCGCTCGACAACCTTCGACGAATCGATATGGCAAGCGGTACAAGCGTTGGGTGTCCCAATACTGACACTGAGATCCGGTCTTGGAACCCGGAAACTGTGATCGCGACGCGAATCCACCATCATGTAAGTCGTCGATGGCATGTGACACTCTACGCAACTCGCACCCGGTGTCCCGGGTTCATGATGATGGTGACTCGGACTGTCATACTTACCTGCGGGGTGCTGATGACATGAAGTACACAACTGGTTGTCGTTGAATTTCACTTTTGTCGAATGAGGATCGTGACAGTCCGTGCAGCGAATTCCATTGTGATACATCTTGGACTGGATGAATGAACCATAGACATAATCCTCATCGCGAATTTGTCCATCAGTGTGATATACCGGATCGGCAATTAACTGAGTCGCAAAATAATCATCAAAATTACAACCGGGCGTGAATCCTTCCTTCACCACCGTTCGTCGCGAATGGCAAGGAGCACATGACTCTATCTGAGGCAGATTGCTCTCAGTTTTTAGCTTGGCCAACCCAAAGCCATGCTTGCGATCCCAAAACAGGCTCTTTCTATTCGCCAATTCAACATGATAACTCCCCGGCCCGTGACAAGCCTCACAGCTGACGTCGATCTCCGAAAAGGTTGTATGGTACTGCCCAGCTAATGCGTTAAAGTTCTTTTTCAGATCTGTGCTGTGGCAACTCGCACAACTCGCATTCCAGTTTTGCGTAATACCGGTCCAGTGCAACGGGTCATCAGGATCCAACTTAGAATTGACATCGGGAGGATCGAGATAAAACCACTTCTCTTTTCCAGAGTCCCACGAAACACGCAAAACTTGCACTCGACCGATCTCGTCAGCTTTCGCATCCGCGGGACGCTCTAACTCAACCATGTATTGCTGAAGCGGTTCGACACCAAAAACATATTTGACTTCGAAATCCTGCATCTGCCCATCTGGCCCCTCCGTGTTGACCATGAAGCGGTCACCCTGGCGGAACATCTTTGACGTTATTCCATGGTGCTCTAACGTCTGATCGTTAAAATCGCCAAGCACAAATTCATCTGTTGCCAAATCCATCGCAAGATCATGGTGGGAACCATGAAATAATGCGGCTTCGGTTTGGTGACACTGCACACAAGAATCGCGACCAAGATAGGTGGCTGTCACTTTATCAGGGACAGTTCGGTTCCAATCGGCGAAGAAATAGCCACCGACCACAATTAGAGCCACCAAAGTGATAGCAAATCCAACTTTTCCGTTCATCTACCGTTTACTCTCTTTAAGTCGGATCGCTCGAAAAAAACCGCCGTTGATTTTCCATTCTACCGCTAATCATCGACATGCTCTACCGGCAAACCCTGCTATTCTTTCCGAGTGATTTAATTACCGTCCAAAAAGCCTAAGATACGTTCATTCGTTCCCGCTTTCTTCTACGCACCAGAAGGGCGATACAATGAACCTAAGTCGTTATAAAGCGAAATTTCTTGACCGCCAAAAGCTTGATTCAATCAATACTCGAGCAGAACCAGTGATGGACGGTGGTATAGATTACCTTTCCTCACCTCGACGGCTCCGAGAGGGCGATTATGCGAACCACGTACATTCGCTCGGCAACCATTCTGTCCAAATTCGAATGCCAAACGTTCATTCAAAAAAATTGGTCTCAATTGTCAGTTCTCGGATCGGTAAAAACACGGATCGAAAATCGAACTGGTTTGATGCCGTCAGAACCTTGGCTGTTCAGCAGCGAAACCAAAATCTCTACGTCTTAACCGCTCCCGACACGACCACTTTCCCCTACCTTTGCCGGCTCTCGGAACTATTTGGATTGACGCTGATTCTACTCACTCAATCAACTAACCACTCACAACTTAACCACTCACAACTCAAACACTCCCGTTCAAAACGAGGATGTCCATTATTGAATTTCCCAGACGCCAGGGTTCTCCACGCTTTCTACGATTGGCAACCCAAAGGCAAGGTCCCGGCAAACTGCAATCCCAATGTCGATCAATTGATGATCAATATCGCAGAGGAGTGCTTTGTAATCTCGGTCCGACAAAATGGAACGGTCCACGAAGCACTAAAGACTCGACTGCAACAAGTAAATTCAAAAAGAACGCGTTTACTCATCAATCGCCAACTAACACCTCAGAAAGTATCAGGAGAACTGACTAATTTAGGCGCGATTCCATGGTGCCTTTATTACCAACGCCAATTAAAACGTCCCCCTCAACCCTCCAGGCGAACCTACCGTTCGTCACCCAAGCATAAACCTGCAAGCCTCTCCAAATTCGCTACCCCAAAAACACGCGTTGGCCCTTTGCGGGAAGTTCGCCCGTTTCTAATTCACTGGACACGTCAATCGACTGGTCCGTGGCCTGATCAACCCTACCGAGAATATTTGGATGACCTTTTATTCCAATCTCCGACTCGTGGTGAAGGTGGACTCTCAACCCTCAAACGCATCCTGGCACAACAAAAAATCCGAGGCTCCCACAAGCTCACTAAGGGAAAAGAAAAGGTGACCTGCCTTACCTCCGTCCCATTGTCACAATATGCCAATCGCCGCATTTTTCGCTCGCATCTAGCTCGCTGGGATTTCGAGCACTACGGAATCGCAATCGACTGCGACTTCCTTAAAAAACTAGGAGCAAGACAAGTTAACTATGGAACCAAATCGGATTGGAATCGCCTCTGCAATCTTGACCGCCCCTTCTTCCAACTGCAAACCACAACCAGCATTGCAATCGATTGGCGAGCGGAGAGAGAGTGGAGAATTCGCGGCGACCTTGATCTCAAAAGTATCCCCAAGCAAATGGCCTTCGTCTTTGTCAAAACGAATTCCGAATGTGCAGAACTGCAAAAACAATCTCGGTGGCCAGTAGTTCCCGTAGAGGCCCTAAAAAACCTAAATCGCCAGCGCTAGAATTTTCTAAGCGATTTTTTTCAACGAAATACAAAAAAGTGCCAACCGAATTCACCTCCCGTTCGTAAGCCATCTCAAACGGATTCAAAACCAACTACGCTAGCGACCCATCACCTAGGTGGAACTTATTGTGGTCTTGCCGACCGTCGCACGTTTATGTAATTAATCCTGAGAAATATTAAAGTTTGAGGCCAAGGATGGACCATACTTTGCGCGACCACCAATTTCCAATTAATTCACGTTCTTTACACGCCCTGTTTCTTGAAAAAGGGAAACGGTTCGGCCAGTTTTCGCTCATTGTGTTGGCGTTTACTGCATTAATGAGCTCTGGATGCCAGACGGGGCAACTTGCTGGTAGCAAAATCCCCGTCCCTTCTTCGACGCTCGACAAAAGCCGGTTTGAAAATGTTCGTTTTCAAAGCCTAGACGAGTTCGAACCTCAAGAATCAAAAAGATCGATCACTCCATCGATCTATTCAGACATCGAACGCCCTAAAAATGCGAAGCAAAGCACCAACGACAACCAAGCCAACAAGGTTGCGGCCGTGGTTGTTACGGGAAACAAATTCATCCCAACCCCGGTGCTTTTAAGGGATATAAGTACCCGCAAAGGTAGGTATTTCGATCCGGATAAATTGCGACAGGACGTTGACACATTATGGAGTCACCCCCAAATCAGTCGAGTCCGAGGGCCTTACCTCAAACACACCGACGAGGGAATCATCGTGACCATTGACGTGGTCGAGCGCAACGCAATCACCGAAATTAGATTTATCGGCAATCGCGGCCTTACGGATAGAAGTCTTAAAAAAGCGATCAATCTCACTGACGGCGCGCCACTAGATATCCAAGAAATAAAGATGGCGAAAAAGAAGCTCGAAGACTTCTATAAAAAGAAAGGCTACCCCAAAACACAGATTGAAATTATTGAGGGAAATGAGAAAGGCGACACCAACGTGGTCTTTGTAATCCACGAAGATGAACAACAGAAGATCTGGAAAGTGAATTTCGAAGGAAATAGCATTGCTTCCGATGCGAGGTTAAGAACCCAAATCAATTCCAAACCAGGTATCTTAAAACTAATTGGTGGCTCTGTTGAACGTGAAAAAATCGAACAGGACATCACCCGTCTTCTCACCTACTATCGAAGCCTCGGCTTTTTCAATGCTCGAATTGGACGAGAAATATCAGAAAGCAATGACGGTCGCTGGTTAACGTTAAATTTCATCATTGATGAAGGGCCACGTTATACCATTCGCAATGTTTCATTTGTCGGAAACAAATCCTATGCCTCCAAAGACTTACTCGAAATGTTGGAACTCAAGCCAATTACAAAAGGCAGTACACCAAAATTTAATGTCGCGACTATGAACCGGGATGTCGTGTCCCTTCAGGATCTCTACGGAAGCATGGGATTCGTACACTCCCGAGTTACAGCTGAACCCCGTTTCCTCGAGGAACCTGGAGTTCTGGACATCGTCTACATCATTGAGGAAGGCAAACAATATGTTGTCGGAGATATTAACATCCATTTCGAAGGCGGTTCTGTCACGAAGCGATCTGTTGTCCTTTCCAAGCTGACACTCGCCCCGGGACAACTGATTGACGCCCGTGAAATCAAGAAAAGCGAACAATTGCTGGGGCGGTCTCAGATCTTCGCAAACGGCCAAAATGGCCCACGCCCATCGATCGTCGTCAGACCCTCGACGACCGAACAACTTGACCGCATTGCCGACAAAGCTCCCTCCAATTATCAACGTTAGTTGTCGATTTTGAGCTCCATGCACGTTTTTTTACACGTACCAATTTTTGCCACTGCATCCGATACCATGCCTCGAATTCAATCTTCAATTCTTAAACACATGCTTTCCGTGGTATTCGCGATGGCGGTGTGCAGTTTGGTTGGCTGCCAACAGCCCCTATTCAAAAACAAAAATGGTTTGAATGGGCTATTTGGCAAAGACCAGGATTTAAGCAAATTAATTTCCGATTCAACTTCCAACCTACCACCTGAAACCTCCCTAGAAGACCGTTTAGAAAACCTGGGAATCGCTAAAACATCAACCCAGCCAACTACCACACCAGTCATCTCATCGGATGAAACAACTCTTCAGGCCTTTGTGCGGCCAAACAGCTCGGCAAATGCCACCCGGGAATCAAGTAATTCACCCGTGCTAATCAGAGCCCAAAGCCCAGATCAAAATTCCGACCGCAACGCCTTTCACGCCCCTCAGTCGACGACGAATCAAGTTTCTAGAAATCAGGACGAAGACAACACAAAAGTCGTGCAGGCTCAGTACCCAGAGAATATTGTTCCGGGTGAATTGCCAATCGGAAATGGATTACCATCACCAAACATCGGTTCACCGAATGAAATGAACCCGCTAATTCAACCCTACGAACGAGGTGGCGTCGCTTCAGACTGGACTCCCAACAGCTATTTCGAACGGGCTGATGTGGATGTTTATATTTCAGATACTCAAACCGGCCGATTCAACTTCGGAGGTGCATACAACTCTGAAAATGGAATCGTCGGACAATTTACAATCGATGAAAAAAACTTTGACATCACACGGTGGCCTCGCAGTTTTGGAGAAATTACGGATGGCACTGCTTGGCGTGGTGGTGGTCAAACTTTTCACCTGGAATTAGTTCCGGGAGCGAATCTCGAAAGATACCTTGTCAGTATTACCGAACCCAACCTCCTCGGTTCCGATATTACGTTTAGTGCCTCGGCTTATCTGTATGACCGAAATTATTACGACTGGGATGAGCATCGCGCTGGTGGTAAGTTCTCCATCGGTCGCCGACTGACTCCCTATCTATCAATTAACTCTGGTGTCCGACTCGAAAGCGTTACCGTCGACAACCCGCGTCTCGACACCTCGGAAGAATTAAATAATTCACTGGGCACAAGTAACCTCTACGTAGGAAATGTTGGCCTCGTTCGTGATACACGAGACAGCATGCAGCAAGCCACAACCGGTTCGCTATTTTCGCTCAACTTTTCACAAGCATTCGGAGATTACTCATACTCTCGCGGAGACTTAAATCTAAAAACATACAGATTACTGTACGAACGCCCTGACGGATCGGGACGCCACACCGTCAGCTTCGGAACCAAACTTGGCTTCACGGGTAATTCAACACCCATTTTTGAAAACTATTTCGCTGGTGGTTTTTCAACCCTTCGCGGATTTGACTTCCGCGGCGCCTCGCCATTGCAAGGTGGAGTGCGTGTGGGTGGTGAATTCCAATGGTTGAACACCGTTGAATATATGTTCCCGCTAACTGCCAGCGACACTGTGAAGGGCGTACTATTTTGCGACTATGGTACTGTCGAAGAGGACATTGAAATCACAGGGGATAACTTTCGCGTTGCCCCCGGATTTGGCTTTCGAGTTTCAATGCCGGGCGCAGGCATCGGGGCACCACTGGCTTTTGACTTCGCGTTTCCAGTTGCATCCGCTGAGGGAGATGACGAGAAAATATTTAGCTTTTACTTAGGCGTATTGCGTTAGTCGAGTGGGCATTAGCTTGAAACCATTTCTATCAAACAGCGCTGCGAAGGAATCCCGCGCCCCTTGGGGCTTGGGAATGGCGATACGCTGTTTTCTAATGCTCTGGCTCACCGCCACCATAACACAATCAGCAAATGGGCAAACTCAAGCTCCGCCCGCGGTCTACCCCTATCCAGCCCCCCCCAAGCAACCAGTCTTTCAGCAATCCACATTTCAGTTTCCTGCCCAGTCGTCTCCATTTCAAAATCCCAACGGTTCTACTGCACAACCGGGATCACTGGGTCAGGTCATTAATCCACCTGTTCAGCAACCCAATGCCGTTCAACCGTACGTGACTCAACCGAACCTAAATTTAGGTCAAACACCCTCTAATCTCGCGCAACCCTACTATTCTCAGACTCCAGCGCCCAACGCGATACAACCGTCCCAAGTTATTCCTAACAATCAGCTTGGAGTCCTCGATCTTAATGTCACCGTCCCCCGTGCACCAACCCAACGCCTCAGCGTCGGAGCTACGTATGGGTCTGACAACAGCCTCGTCGGCCAGTTGATCTTCGATGAAAAAGACTTTGATATTACCGCTTGGCCTCGAAGAGTTAATCAGTCGCTAAATCGACGCGCCTGGTCAGGTGGCGGCCAACAATTCCGAGTCGAAGCAGTACCCGGTACTGAACTCGAACGCTATCTCGTGAGCTGGACCAATCCCTATTTCCGAAACAGTAATTACAGCCTCAGCCTCAGCGGTTATCTCTTCAATCGAGATTATTTTGATTACGACGAGCGCCGCATTGGAGGGCGAATTGGATTCGGTCGTGAACTAAACGATTACTTATCGATTAACTACGGACTCCGTATGGAGAATGTTAAAATTGATAACCCAAGAGTCAACACCTCGGCTCAACTCAACGCAGCAGTAGGCAAAAGTGACTTGTATCTAGCGAGTGTCGGATTGGTTTACGACACGCGTGTTTTCCCTTACCTTACCGGCGTTGGATCCTATCTTGGGCTGAAGTTCACGCAGGCATTCGGCGATTATAGTTACTCGCGAGGAGAGATCGATTTCCGAAACTATCGAACAATTTACCAACGCCCCGATGGCTCCGGCCGGCACATTTTAGAATTTCGCACCAAGCTTGGATTCTCTGGTGACTCAACACCCATCTTTGAAAATTATATCGCTGGAGGAATTTCGTCTTTACGTGGATTTGAATTTCGAGGCGTCTCTCCCATCGAAGGCGGTGTACGTGTTGGCGGTGCGTTCCAATGGCTCAACTCCTTACAATATTCTTTCCCGCTAACCCAAGGCGATATGGTTCACGGTGTCACATTTATTGATTTTGGAACAGTGGAAGAAAGCGTCGAACTGCACTCCAGTAGTTTCCGCGTCGCGCCAGGCTTTGGGCTGCGAGTTCAGGTTCCCTACGCAGGTCTGGGAGCACCTCTGGCGTTTGACTTTGCCTTTCCTGTCGCGTCAGCCACCGGCGACGAAGAACAAACCTTTAGCTTCTTAATCGGTGTAGTAAGATAACGCCTGCCGACAACGCCGACCTTTCGATTGCTTGGTTGGTATGAAAAGCGCTGTTTTTACTCCTTTTGACAGATACTTTGCTTTGGTAACGAGGAATTCATTTGCCACTTTCCATCGAAGAAAAAATTGGTGAAGTCGTCAAATATTTGCATCGAGCCAACGACATTCTCGTCATTACTGGCGCTGGTTGCTCCGCCGATTCTGGACTGCCAACGTATCGAGGTTTCGGCGGGATTTACGACAACCGACTTACCGAAGACGGAATGCCAATCGAGTCGGCGCTCTCAGGGCCGATGTTCCTGTCACGCCCCGAGATCACATGGAAATATCTCGCAGAAATTGAACAGGGGGCCCGTGGTGCCAGCCCCAACCCAGCCCACACAACCCTTGCTTTGATGGAGCAAAAATTCGAAAGATTTTGGATTCTGACCCAAAACGTCGACGGTTTTCACAGTGCGGCTGGATCGAAAAATGTCATCGAAATCCACGGTAACATGTATCGATTAAATTGCACCAGTTGCGATTACCAAAAAACTTACACCGATTACTCACACATAAAAATTCCACCACAATGCCCCCGATGCGAAGCGATGCTCCGGCCCAATATCGTACTATTTGAAGAATCTCTTCCTGAAAAACAAATAAATACGCTCTATCGAGAAACGCAAATCCCTTTCGATCTCGTTTTCAGCATCGGGACAAGCAGTTACTTCCACTACATTAGCGAACCCATCTGGACGGCGAAGCAAGCTCACATTCCTACGGTTGAAATCAATCCATCAGAAACCGCTGTTTCCCACCTGGTCGACACCAAAATCGAACTTGGCGCTGCAGATTGCCTGACGGAAATCTGGACTCAGTACCAATCTCAACATTAAATAGTCTCCAGAGAGCAGTCGCCAGAGAGCACTTATCAGACTGAGCTTTGAAAGGGCAGGGGAGTCTAAACCAAGTTCGCCCCGCTGCCTCCTTGATTGCTGATTCGTGAAACTGATTTAATCGTTAACTCGGCGCACCGTCGAGAAAACTAATCGAAACAAAAAACTGCCTTCAGACAACCTTCAGCTCTCGTCGAAAAAACTTGGTACGCTTTCTCCGCTTCCTCGATGCCAAATTGATGAGAAATAAACGGTGACAAATCAAAATCTCCACGCACAACTCGATCTACTAGCAATCGCATGTAATGCCCGGCGGGACAACGCCCAGACCGATAGGTGATATTTTTATCATAGGCCTGAACTGGACTGAAGCTAAAATTGGGGGTGCAATGGCAACCGATCACCGACATGATTCCACCCGGCCGCAAACAATCAAAGGCCATTTTCTGGGCCTCTGGGAGCCCCACCAACTCCATCACGGCATCAGCTCCACGTCCCGAAGTTGCTGAGAGCACGGTCTCGCGCCCGACGACATTCGCGTCCAACGGAATCGCACCGAGGGACTCGGCCATCACTCGCCTTTCCAAGACAGGGTCCATGGCAAACACCTGTTTTGCTCCCATGCCAATCGCGGACAAAATCGCCAACAGCCCGACGGTTCCGCAACCAATCACGAGATAAGTCCCTCCCGGTTTCACCTCTGCCATCTCTGCACAGAAATACCCCGTGGAAAAGTTATCTCCAAGCAACAGAGCACTTTCATCCGACAAACCATCAGGCACCCGCATCAAGGTTGAGTCGGCGATTGGAACACGGACATACTCGCTTTGACATCCCTCCAAACCAGCGCCTGCTTGAACCCAACCGAATAGATCACCTTCTGTACATCGTGACGTCAGTCCGATTTCACAATAAAAGCAGGAACCACAATGGCTCGAAAATGGCGCGAACACGCGATCACCTATTTGCATTCCATTCCCGAAGTTTGACCCCAGTTCGACAATCTCTCCAACCATTTCGTGCCCCATAACGGTTCCGCGATCGAGCCCCGCTTCGCGGCCGAAAAATGGGTGGAGGTCGCTTCCGCACAATCCAGCCATACTCACTTTGACAATGGCATCACGCGGCCCGGAAATCACGGGGTCTGGCTTTTGCAGACAATCAACCCGACCCACCGATTCAAAACATGCTGCTTTCATTTTTCCCGATCAAATGAGACAACGAACTTATCAAAACCTACAACAAAGCCGGAAACCGAAATCCACATACAAAAAAAATCCCATGAGCGGTTGCCCATGGGATCAAGTTTAGTTTTTCCTTCCATTCCTGAACAGACAAAGCTGCTCAAAAACTCTACCCGATAAAGTAGTCAGAGAAGAATACATCTCGACTGCCGTCAGAGAATGACCAAGATCCGACACCACCATCTTGTCCAGAGAATTGACGTCCATCGTCGTCAGCATCCCCAGTCAGTTCGATAATGTTAAGTCCGCCACCGCCAAAGAAACTGAAGGCGGTCGAAGAACTTGGAGTGACCAAGACCTCGTTGCGATAATTGGTTGTATCCAACCGCAAGGTTTCAACGGTATTGTCATAAGTGATTCCGGCGAAGAAAGAATTCGGACCTCCCGGCGTGCTTCGCAAGAACCCTGCTCCAACTTCGTAATCAGCAGATGCTACCTTGCCAACATCGTTCATGTAGATCCGATCGTTGCCAAGTCCCATCGAGATGTCGATTGTACCGTAGAGATCGTTCAGATTACCGACGTTAGCCGAAAGCGATGACCCGAGCGTAACGTTATCGTTTCCAACACCCGTATTGATCGTGGTTGTCGTATCAGCACCTACACCGGAAACAAGTACATAATCGTCATTACTTCCTGTATCGATATTGAGCACTTTCGATGTTGCCGGCCCAAAGCTTGACCTTACATGGACGAGATCCTTACCGGACTCGGTCATGATGTTCGTGACAGGGGAGCTTAGCCCGTAAACCGTCACATTGTCGTCCAAACCTTCGGTGAACAAATTCATCGTTTCGGTTTTGTCGGTGTAAAGAATGCTTTGTTGAGGAGTCAACATCACACCCGAACGGAAGGTGACGAAGTCACCAACAACTGTTCCATAAACATCGAGGTTGTCTACACCAACGACTCCGGAGTCACGAGCGACGACGAGACGACTGGAGCGGTCGGCAATTTGAATCTCGTAATTGTCAGACCCTTCTTGACCATCGATATAAGCGTCACCGTAGGATGCTTTCGACACTAGGAACGAATCGTCGCCCGTTCCGCCGAATGCCGTAAAGTTACCGGAAACAGTTCCAGATTCAATGTCGATCGTGTCATCCCCGGCATCTCCGTTAACCAGAAGACTTCCGACCTGTTCGTAGTTATTGACATCAATGATGTCATCGCCAGCCCCACCAATGATACGGACGAAGTTGACAGGAACCGAGTTAACCGTAATTTCATCGTTACCACCGCGGGCACTGACGAACAACGATTCGTAATTTTCGTTGAACATAAGGTTGTCAGTTTGAACAGCGAACGCCTCACCACTGAGTGACAGGGTGTCATCTCCATTGGTCAAGTACGCAATCAATCGATCCGATCCAACGACACCCGAATCCAATGCGAACAGGAATCGATTATTGTTTGACCCCATCGAGTACTGGTAGAGGTCAGATCCTTCTTCACCATCTGCTGAAACGGCACCCAGGGCACCTTGCGAGACAGTAAATCGGTCGTTCCCACCGCCACCGATCATGTTCAGCGTATGTGTCGGCAGTAAGTTATTGACATTGAACCCATCGGAGTGGTTATCCGAACCCGTAAGTTCAATTCCACCGATGCCGTTCTCCACACTGAATGACCCAGATGCCGAGTAAACAATTGGAACCGCAGACATTCCTGTAATGCGATCTTTGGCAACGACAACCATGTTTGTCTTAGTTTGATAACCAAGGACTTCCAATCGGTTTCTACCCGATCCTCCGTCAACTTCTATCGCTCCCGAGGCCCCCATTGGTCCGTGGTTCACGATATCAAACAAATCTTCTCCAGCGTCACCAAAGAACTTGCTGACTCCCGTCGCGAGATTAATCGAGAAGTAATCCGCATCATTTCCGCCGAAGAACTCGCCGTTTCCAGTCGTTTCAGCGACATAGAAACCGTCGACTCCGTCTCCACCGTAAAATTCCGCATCCCCTGATGACGTCGCAACATTAAAGATGTCCATTCCGGCTTGTCCCATGAAGACGTTGCCATCGGAGGTCATATCAATATTAAAGGTATCCGCATCGTCGCCACCCTTGAATCGACTATCACCGATCGTCGAGTGAACATTGAAGGTATCGTCACCGCCAAGTCCATCGTACTCTTCTGACTCAACACCGGTCATGACGACCATTCCGCCGTTTACTACTGGAGCATTTTGATCAATTTCAAAGACGTCTGCGTTCTCAGTTCCAAACCCAAAGAATCGATCGTTCTCGCTTCCGACACTGTCAGTGATCGTTACATTTGTATTCGGCTTAAAGTGAACGGTGTAGGAATCATCCCCGGCGTCACCGTTGAGGTTGACTATTCCCGACCCACTCTCATTAACAACAAAACTGTCAGCTCCGTCGTTACCGGATAGATTAATCACACCGGTGAACATGTCGGTGGTCGTCACGTTAAAGACGTCGTTGCCGCCTAAACCGTCAATGGAGTACTCTTCAATCCCGATGATTGACCATTGGTGGCCATTAAGAATCGTCGTCTCTGTATCACCACCGATATCGAACACGTCGTCAAACTCAGTTCCAGTCGCGACGAGTTTGTCAGTCTCCGCGTTTACCGAGTCAGTGATTTCGAAACCAGCGGCTGGATCTACTGAATTGACGTAATAGGTGTCATCACCTACCTCGCCCCGCAGGTCGATAAAGCCGCTCCCTGTCCCTTCGACGAAAAACTCATCGTTCCCGCCACCAGCCTTCACGATCAGCGCCCCATTGCTGGAATAATCCATGGTAATTGAATCGTCACCGGCATTCCCGGTAAGTCTGTTCGACGAATTAAGCCGTAAGGACGTTATCAAGAAAGAATCTTCCCCGTCGCCACCTTCCAAGTCTACAGTTCCGTTGGCACGTGAACTGTTATCAGAAAGTGTAAATTCATCGTCACCAGCTTGCCCACGCAGAAGAACGTCGCCACCTGAGTCGATGATGTTAAACTCATCGTCGTCTTCACCACCGTTGCCAACCACAAAGCCTGTACCAACGTTCTCGATGTTGAAGACATCGGCACCGTCACGAGTCGAGATATCAAGATCCGTTGACGTATTCGTCACGTCAAAGGTGTCCACACCTGTCGTTCCAATAATCCTTTCAAGACCGTTGAACGTCATTGTCTCAACATCCATCGTCACTCCGCCTGCACCATCGCCGTCGACCGTCCAAGCAGCATCCAGAGCAGATTCAACAGTCAAACGCTCGTCACCATCGCCAAGCAGATTCAATCCACCGGCAACTGTCGGCGTGCCGTTGACACCATCGATCAAGTACAAACCGTCAACCGAAAGATTCTCAATCGTATCGGCGAAGAATGTGTCGGTGATCACCGAAGAAACATCCAATTGCAACTGATTCACGGCACCCGATGGATCCGCAACTGAAACTCGCAACTGATTACCATTAGCACCGGCACCCATGTCGTTCACAATGAACAGGTCGTTACCTTCACCTCCGGTGAAGTCTTTTACGTCACCGCCGACTGCTGAGCGAATTTCAAAAATGTCGTCGCCAGCAAGGCCGTCGTAGCTAACGTTCTCGACACCTTCGTGGTCTATCTGAACACCGTTCACATCGACGAGCGTACCGTCAAAGATAAAGACATCATCGCCAGCAGTACCAAGGGCCGATAGCGAATCGTTTTCTGAACCAACACTGTCGCGGATCGTAATCAATCCGCCTGGGTTGTTAAGATCGACGTTGTAATCATCATCGCCAACTTCACCCATCAGGAATACGCCGCCACCTGAGTTGATGATATTGAACACATCGTCGGCATCACCTGAGTTGACCGTCACAATTCCTGGGCCAATGTTCTCGATGTTGAACACATCGGCACCCTCACGAGTCGTATTTTCAAAGAA
>Ga0075437_10197_pt1 | contig 26254 bp, 17 predicted proteins | sample MintriMetagenome_FD_74266 | JGI IMG/M metagenome (GOLD analysis project Ga0075437, IMG submission 74266) | Marine eukaryotic communities from Monterey Bay, USA to study complex ecological interactions - Minidiscus trioculatus and... | ecosystem: Environmental > Aquatic > Marine > Unclassified...
GAGATGCACATTCCAACATGATCTTGACAGTTTGACATCGAAAGTTGTACTCTGGTAGTGATGAAGCTGCTTCAACATTTACTAATTCTCGTGCCCTTGTTTCTTCAAGCTCACTTGATGTATCAATTCCAGCTTTATTGTTACTACTTCCCAACCCCACAAGAGCCGACATTGCCTCACATCCCTCCTTCATTCTTTCATAGGCCTTCAATATACATTCTAATGCTTCCGATAGACGAGATTGACTCAATCGAAAGTTGGCCATTGTTTGTAATGCATCTGGTCCATTAGGTTCTATTGCAAGTGCCGATTTAAGAGCTGCTTCACATAATGATTCAGCATTGGGTTCTTCACATAAATCAGTTAGGTATAGTTCCGCAATTGAACAATGAGCTGCACATAGTTGTCTCCTAATGTATGTTATAGAAAAAAGAATGACATGAGTTTCATGAGTACACAAAAGACTGCATTTGCAAATATACATATCCTTCTACTGACCTTGTCTCGGTAAGAAAACGATTCAGATTCCCTATACTCATCATGTCATCATCTTCTCCATCGTCCATCTCAACATCATCCTCATCTGATTTTGCATTAGCACTACTTTCAATAATACGTTCTAATATACAAACTGCATATTGCAACTCTTGTACACCAACATTTAGTGACGTCAATGCTTCATTACCGCATGATAATTGTCCTAGATATAAATGTAATGATGCGCGACTTTCACAAGTTTGTGCAGTTTCAACATTACTACTGCATTCTCCAACTTCTGTTGTCATATCATTATTACTATTATTATTATTGTTGTTGTATGTAGATGGTCCTAATAATTCAACTGCATCCAAGAAATCAGATCTAGCACCGTCAACATTACCATTGGATGCTTTTAATTCACCCATTTTACCAAGTATAGTGGATAGTATCTTCTTATCCTGTTCATTAGTATCATTATCATTATCTTGTTGCATACTATTTCCATCAGTTGCAGATGTATTATTATTATTGTGTACTCTAGGGCGTAGGATACCCGATGCATATGTAAACAATTGCAAAGCAGCATCAACATTGGACATTTCCATAGCCTGCTCTGCTTGAGATAGTACTTCATCTAGCGGTATAGCCTTCTTTCTATCATCAGTAGTAGTTGTAGCTCCTCCTTTATTGCGTGATGATTTATTCTTCTTCTTTGAAGATGACTTGGTTTTCTTTTTACCACCGGGCATTCTGCAGTTGTATCTTTTTATTGAGTTACTTTAGTATAGATTGATATGAGATATCTTTCAGATGATAAAGACCTTTTTTTGAATAGAGGTTATAAGAGCAAGTAAGTAGATATATTTTTTTTTGTGGTGCATGAGTTTCAAGAATAATTTGTTTTCGATACCATGTCTCAGCTCAGGCATTAGTAAGAAACAAACATAGTGTGTAATTCGATTGTACCGAATTAGCTCAGTTGGAAGAGCGCTCGGCTTTTAACCGTGTGGTCGTGGGTTCGAGCCCCATATTCGGTGCGTTTTCTTTTGCTTTTGATCATCACCAAGTTATGAAGAGCACTCATGAATCATTTGAGAGTATGTGTATCCTGCTTGAGTCTATATTGAAGCTAATACTTTCTTTTGTTGTCATCGCACTCGGCTTTAACCGTGTGGCCGTGTGTTTCGAGCCCCATATTCGGTGGCGTTTTCTTTTGCTTTTGATCATCACCAAGTTATGAAGAGCACTCATGAATCATTTGAGAGTATGTGTATCCTGCTTGAGTCTATATTGAAGCTAATACTTTCTTTTGTTGTCATCGCACTCGGCTTTAACCGTGTGGCCGTGTGTTTCGAGCCCCATATTCGGTGGCGTTTTCTTTTGCTTTTGATCATCACCAAGTTATGAAGAGCACTCATGAATCATTTGAGAGTATGTGTAAGCTGGCCTCGCTACGCTCGGCCAGTAAACAAATCATCAGTCATACTTAACTGCCTCGCTATGCTCGGTCCTGATTGAACCTACTGGCCTCGCTACGCTCGGCCAGTAAACATGTTATATCAGCATACTCGCCTCGCTCCGCTCGGCCTGCGACTCGTTTATTTGTATACTAGCAAGCAATCGTATTATCTCAAGTCTACACTATTTGTTATATTTATACAGTTCTACACAAACGCTTCTCAGTGTACATATCGCCAATATGCAACATTATCCAAGCAAGTTTGAATACTGAGAGTCTACACTTGAGATCGTTTGCTGCTGATCATCAGTATTCTCTTGCTCACCCCACGACATTAGACCGTCAATGAGACTTTGCATTGATGTACTCATCGGATCTCCCTTTTTTAGCTCTTTGGATTCATCATCGTCCTCGTTAACAGATGACTTAGATGATGTACTGTCGTCGTCTTCCTTTTCTCTGTCATCATCCCCCGAGACAATACTTTGGTGGAGTGAAAAGTAATCTTCCTCAATGTTTGGTGGCTTAAGACAATATACATTATCAGCAGAAACCTCTTCAGGATCAGATTGCTGACTCTGCTTCAATGATGAGGAGAAATCATCTGACGCAAACCCCTGTACATCTGATGACATGGATTTGGATGCTTCCACTCCAGTCTCCCAGTCTGATGAGCAGCCACTATTAGAAATGTTGTTCGTATATAGTGTATCTCCAACATCAACCTTAGAGGTTATCGGAGTTGGGTTTGTCCATAGGCTAACATCTGGTACAAAAGCAGTCGAGGATTCAATGAGTCCTTCTCTCAGACTCTCCCAAGCATCTACAGCCTTTCTGCTAGCTTCTTGTTGAGATCTTGCAAATTCAATACACGACCGTAATATATCCTTCTTCCTATGTACATTCCAAGACTTGACATCTTGGGCAAGAGACACAGCCGAACGTTTCTTGGCAATATTTGCCTCATACTCGACCACGGTAGCATGTATCGCATGGCTTTGTGCTTTAGAGGCTTCTGATTGAGTATATTGGATCTTTTCCCTAGAGGACGATTGATCACAAGATTCATATGTCTTCTTTGCCTTTTCAGCTGCAACATATGCGGCTGACTTTGCTCGAGTGGCCGTATGAGATGCTCTCACGGCATCTCGTACTTCATTCACTGAATCAACGGCTGATGATGCAAGTGATGATTGCCACAAAAGATCTGTAGAGATACGAAACAAAGAAGAGACAAGTATAAGAGAGGCGAGCGACTAAAACATAAAAAAACTTTGTCGATATCTCTACTTACCATTTGTCATGGCTTTGTTTGTCTCTTCTACAACACTGTTAAATGATTCTAGCTGAGCCACACCAGTAACTAACGCCCTTTGGCTAATAATCTCATCTCCAACATCACCCCAAGAATCAACGCTCCGCAACATTTCAAGTTGAAGGACATTCTTTCCATCTTGTGCCGATTGAATAGAAGCACTTGAATGTTGTAGCTTGCCTAATGTGTGACTTATTGATCGTATAATATCTCGCAATTTGTCGACATCATTGTCTACCCTTATTGAACCAAGTAATGCTGTATTCTTATCAAAGGTTTCAGCAGATGATTGCTCAGAAGAAGTAGTTCCATAGACAAACCTTGACCTAGATTTTGATGGCTGTAACCCAGAATTTGAGTTGCCTGCGACTCCACTACCTGCGTTTAGAACTCGGTGTTCTTCCGAAGGTCCAGGCGAGGGCAATAAGTCATAGCCACCAAGATCCTGATCATCGTTGAGCTCACTATCTACATTAACCACACCAACCTCAAAGTTTGTATCGCTTTTTGGAGAATCATTTTGACGGTGTAACGTTGGCTTTCTATCATTGTGTCCTTTGCCAGTCTCTTCCTCATCCCAGCTTCCCGGAGATTGTTGATTCCGAAACTTAGGCAGTGATGCGTTTTGTATCATTGCAGATGTTAGTTCATGACCTGTAGTTTCTAATATACCATGGAATTGAAGAGCCATTGCTACCTGAGCAGCTGCACGCAGCCACGGTGTATCATCGTCGCTCTGAAGCATCGAGATAGAGTTTGAGCTCTTGGTAATAAGTGTCGAGAAGATCGAGGCTGCTGAATGTCCATCTCTGGGTGTATCAGGTAGACGTTGACGCTTCTTATTCTTTGCGTGATCTTGCAGTATCTGTTTTGTTGATTCTAATCCTGATTGACTAGCTTGTAGGATTGCATTAAGGGGAAATGAGCTTGATAATGCAGCGTTCTCAAGTAGATAGTTGAGATATCTTTCTATTCTCTTTGCCAACTCAGCTGGTCCTTCTTCTTGATGAGGTGAGCATGACTGTGGTGATAGAGATGATGTCTTTTTGCTACTCTGACTTGACTTCTTCTTTGATGAGGAAGAAGAAGGTGATGATCCTACATATCCACTCCAGACAGACTTGGCCATTGACGTTATTAACCCTACTCCAGATTTTGCTACTGATATTGCTTTTTCACTTATATCTTGTTGACTACTAGTACTACCACTTGATGGCATACTGCCCTTTGATAATATAGACTTTTGTTTATGAAAGCCTCCCTGCTTCGAAGGGAAAGGAGGAAGTATTCGACCACATAAATGACCCTGTCCTGGACGTTTGTGAAGTGTCAATATTGCATTCAACCACTCAAAGTCTAAATATGACCGGCGCACGACTATTGTAGAGTTGTTGTTTATAAAGCGCAATATAAAGTCTCCTTCCTTTGACGATGAAAATGGTTCTATCGTGACGGAGCCTCTTTTTATTTCTTCTATTCTTTGTTGCTTGTTACTAAATGTAGACACCAAATCTAGCTCAGGTAGAGGGAGTGGACAGAACGGCCAACCTTGTAAGCTCTCGCTGGCGTGACTTGTTGTTCTCTCTCTTTCAATCTCAATCAAACTTTGAATAGATATCATAGTTGGAGGTCCCGGTGGAGGATTATCAACAACTACCACAATTTCATTTGGATTTATCCTACTAACTGATGACCCTCCATGCTTATGAACACACATCTGCTGTAAATGGCGAGATGCAAATCGACGTTGAGATTCTTGATGTTGTGCCAATGAAAGAAGACGACAAAATACCATCCATCCCTCAATTCCAATTCGTTTATTATTGCATGGTTCAGTATCGTTGGTTGTACATTGAGTATTTGCAGAATAAATTGTCCTCTCCCATATCTCATCAAATGTAGGACTTGATAATAATGATAACTTTTTCCTATCTCCATCTTCATCATTATTATATCTCAGTGCAAATATAGCATCATCCCTTCTTCTAACTATAGGACAATGTAAAGAAACGAATTCTTGTATGCATTCAGGGCCTATGTAAGATCGACTCTCCGTATCTAGCAATGCAAATAATCTTGTGCAAAACTCATATTGCTGTCTATCGAATAAGATTTGGTACTCATTCGTTGTATTATCATTTTGATTCTGTTCTATATATTTGTATGGTTCTGATATTGAGTTATTATTATTCTCAGTTGCAACACTTATAGCATACATTGGCCAGCACGAAGTTGTTCCTGCATGAGTTGATTGAGTATGAGATGTGTTTATCGTTGTATTTTGACCAACATGGAAAGACGATGGATTAAGTATTCGTCGAAGAGAGCCTTTATGTGGAATCGATGATGATGCAGGCTGATCCGAATTCCCTTCATGTGTCACTTCACTGCAAATGCTAGTAATACCCTTGTCATAATTTTGATTGCATATGTCACCGACGGAAGTTTGAGGCTCAGACTTTGGTATGTTGAATGAAGAAGATAACGACTCTGCAGATGATACGAATCCATCATCGTCGTCATTATCAATATCATCACCATCGCCATATACTTCTTCTTCTTCTTCGTTGATACTACCATTCAGAACAAAATCATCATGTTCATCTATCTCCAATGCACTGGAATTTGAAGATGATGAATCGTCGTCACTGCCGCTATACATATCTTATATTTTACCACCTTATTAACTTCAGTTGTTCATTAAATCAGAGAATAATAGACGCCAACTACTCATACTAGTAGTGATAGTACCATCATCATTTGATCAACATTCTGAGAATTTACATTCACAATATTGCGTTATATCGCCAAAATTATCGACATCTCGATTTGACATGCTGGCCTTTTTAGAGAACCAATAGCAGGCTTACTATTTAATATTAGATAATTAGATATCAGTATTTCATGTTCTGTTGGTAGTGACCCAGAATCAGTCGATAGAGGTCTTGAATTTTGAAGATAACGCCGGACTTACTAGGATATAATAACACTATCATATAAAATCAAATACCAATTGGTACCATAACAAATAACTACAGTATTTATATTGAGTGGATAAAGGAAGAAAAATACCCTCTACTTTTACTTCTTGAGTGACCTACATCAGTTCATCTTACATTACTCATTGGTTAAGATCTATACCTTATATATTACATTTTACAATCAAATTGATTGGTTTCAATATACATAATATATTATTACAATCAAAATGCCGTCGGCTAAATTCCTTAGAGAGAGTATTTGTAATGTTATTGCATCATCATCAGCGTCAGTGGGGAAACAGGAGGAGAAGACCTTAGAAGTAGAGTTAGATAACATAATCAATAACTTCTTTCATAGAAGTGACGACGACAACAATTCTACAGCGACCAACAAAGATAAAGACAACGATGATAATGTTACTCCTCTAATGTTGGCATGTGATAAATGCTGTCTAGATGCATTGGTTTATATCAAAGATCGGTTTGAAAGAGCAATATTATCCAACAGTGATGATAACATACAGCTGAAACAACTCATAGAAGCATTTGGTCATCCAACTGAAGAATCATCTTGTGGTAATACTGCAGCTCATCATGCATTAGCTTCAGGATTTAGCGAAGCTATTGATATCTTGGAGGTTATATGGGGTTATATCGAAGAAACGGAGTCTTTCCAGTCTTCACCCCTCGATCGGTACCTCTCGTTGCTTTCATTGACAAATCAAAATGGAGATACCCCCTTAATGATGGCTTGTGTTTCCGGTAATGTTGATACAATTCGACAAATAATGGAATATAGTAACAAACTTGCAATTGATAGTAACAGTGAAAAGATAGTAAAGACCTGGCAACAACGCATCTTCAATAATGTAAATAATGATAATTGCACTTCTCTTAACTTAGCATGTGGACATGCTAAGTTAGATGTTGTCATGTTTCTCATTGAACCACAATCTAGTACAACTGACTCATCAAAAGATATACAGCCTTTAGTGAATGTTACATATTCTGATATTGAATGTTGTCAAAAGACAATTCAAAATGTTACTGCTGGATTAAACTTCATGAAACAAAACCAAGTTGATAGAGTTAAAGAGTTTGAAGACCAGCTTCAACAAGTGAATGCGTGTCTCTCATTGTTACAGTGTCAACTAGAACGTTTATCAATTGAAACCGCCAATGAGCTCGCTATGGATGAACAAACTGCTGCACGCAATACTAATAATAATGATCATAAGCCCAAAGGCAAAGGCGGCAAGAAGAAGAGAAACAGAAAAAAGAAGAATCAGACTCATAAGACAGAGACCGGTGAAAGCAAAGTAAAGACAACAGAAGCCGCTACAGACAAGGATACAACAAACACAACTTGGGCAATGAAGAAGAACAAGTCAATAATTGAACCATTCACAACATTACAAGATGGCACCATTATATCAAAAACAACACAAAAGTCAGATTATGTTTCAGCAAAAGATGAACTATCCGTATTGGATGATGATGTCAAGTCTTCAAGCGAAGTGGCGGCTAATCCAAAATCTCTTGAGAGCATTCTACAATCTACAAGTCAGGCCTCCAATGGTGATGATATTACTTCAATCATGGAGTCGCTTTGTCTTGATCCAACTATGTTATTACTCTCGCCTCACGGAATGGCCATAGACTGTTCACCTTGCCAATTAGAGGCGATGCAATCAATCTTAAGCCACCAACTTAAAGCTGTGAAAGAAGCTCAACAGATACAGAGTCGACTGCTTGAAGATAAATAGTAACTTATAATTCTAAGCTTAAGACACTTTTATACAAATAATAGAAGTTCTATTCGATTCAGTTTGATTATTTGTTACTTTATCACTGAGCTCATATCTAAATAGAGACTCCCAAAGCTAAAGAATTACCCCCTTTCTTATTATGCATTTATTGAATATGATAGTATAGATGCACGAGTCGACCCCAAATATAGCGCAAACATATACTTCTTGTGGCAAATAGCCATAACCAGAGTTATACACCCACTAGAGCATCCCAATAGTCAAAGGATGGCTCCATCTTCTTCATGGAAGTTCCTACCGGTGATGATCCAGCAATCTGTCCTTGACGAGGTCTGTATACATGATCTGAGAATTCTCTAGCAATCTCATTCTCGTCTATACCACTAAATGTCAATGGTATCAAATGATCATCGGAAGTACCATCACCCTTGAGTGGTACAGTCATCTCATCAATATTGGCAAGTGCCGCGGCGGTAGTGGACCCCGTGGACTTGTCACGGAACAACATACGACGTTTCTTGATTCTTGGTGACGAACGATCTGGTGTGATGATAGACTTGGATGTTGTTGGCCGGTTGGGACTTTGAACCAATGTTGATATGAATTGTTCCATATCATTATCAAGATTGGAGTTACCATTGTGCATGAGTGGTGCGGTATGAACAAGGGGTTGTTCAAGCTTGATCGGTGCAAGACTTGGCATGGCAACTGAAGATGATGATCCTCGTGTCATCATCGTCATGGAACTACCGACATGGTCAGCTTGCATGATGGGAGGTAAAGGAGGAGGACCAGTGGCATTCCTCTTCTTCTTGTTAGTAACACCAGGAGTGTCCTTCTTACCCTTGGCTCTATTACTAGCCACCTTCTTCTGTTGAGATATTTTCTTCTTAATCATCCTTTCCTTCATATCTTCCGGAATCTGACCAATAGCACTTAACTGATCCTTGTACTTATTGTAACTTTCCATATCCTCCTTATACTTGACAAGCTCCATAGCTGCCATCATCTTACAATATTTGCGTGTCTCGTCATCAACTTTTGCCCACCGTGCGGCGATCATACGTGTCAACTCAAGGAAGCCAATCTTACCATGTGACTTACGATGCTTGCGCTTCGTTGGTTTCTTCGACTTGCCACTGATATACCAGTCGGCACGAAGGGGTAGTGAACGGAACTTGGCTGGCATTAGTGGATCATTGGCAAAGAGGGCAACTGGTGGAGTGGAAGTGTCTTCCTCATCCTTCTTGTCCTTGTTGCCGTCGTCTCCTCCATTAGTCTTCTTGCTATCCTTGAGTAAACGATGTAAAATGTATTCACGTTCGAGTTGGTAGAACATAGTATACTCAGTGTAAGGCCGGGGTGGTTTGCTTGTAATCGCATTCGCTGATTGTATAGCTTTTATGGCAGCAATTGTATCTACTTGCTCGCCCAATGGGGTAACTGCGGCATGATTGTTTGATGTTACCATCTGTGGAGTTCTAGGACAAAACACTGTCGGTGCTGAACTTGTTGGCGATGGTGCTTGAGTAGTATTAGTGTTGTTGTGTTGCTGTTGTTGAGCCGATGGAGATACCAAAGCCGCTGGTTGATGAAGAGTGGGTGGTTTGTGAATCTGTGTAGGAGGATGAGGACTGTTACCACGAGAGTATGGAGAGTGTGCTCGATTCTGCTGTTGTTGTTGCTGCTGCATCTTACGAGTGGATACAGGAGCTGGACGATGTGCTAGTGGTGCCGATGTATGAGAATGATTCCCAGTCCAACATGCTTCTGATTGTTGTGGTTGCTGTGAAGAAGGTGCGCTGGAGGATTGACGGCCGGCGGCACGGAACTGAGGTTGATGTACTGGTTGCTGAGGATGATACATGATGATGGTATAGTAGTTGATTATTAATATCTCCAATGTATATGGTTGTTGCAATGCTCTTCACTCCGACGACGATATATGTTGCAATGATGATGATTACTCCTCACAAACTAGATTTATGACTACGCTAATGAAAAACGAAACAATATGAGATCCACACTCATCGTTCAAGAGTTATACGATGCCGTTCAAATGACATAATGTATTCCGTTTGTAGTAGTCGTTTGCCAAAGAGTGATCCCATTTGACGTTTATCGTGCGAGTGGATAGAAAATTTCGACATGGCATTTTTGGTTGAGGGGCGGTTGATGGATAAAAAAGAAATCCATTTCTGCCTCCACTCTCAATTGAGGTTGTTAGTTTTTAAAGTAATAACGGCAGAGGAACATACTACTCATCCTGATTGGCACATAATATGATAGGACCCTTATTATTCTTCACTCTGCCATTGGCAAGTCCATTTTCAGCGCCATTTAGGATACCAACACATCATACTTATCAATCATCAACACAGACATCAATAATAATAAGTTATGGTTGTAGCTCAAGAAGTATATCTCATATAATTGATAGAAATACTATACAAATATACGGAGAAAGAAGACGGCACTTTACACTGCTAGCTTCCAAGTCAGATGATGATAAGGATATCTCCTCAAATGATGATAAAAATAGCATGCCATCAGATGATATTTTATTTAGTGACAATACAGATGAAGAAGATAATGATTTAACTATATCTGACTCTACTTTAATATATGGTGAAGTAGATGATGAAGGTGATGATGTAGATATTACAGAAGACGATCCATATGCACAAACTGCCCCCTCTGAATTTCAAGAAGGAGATAATAATGTTAATACAGATACAACCATGCAATCATTAACACGAGGAACTACCCGTGAATTAAATACCACACCACTAGATTGGGGAGGTGCATTATCTACTTTACGATCACGTGTATCTGATATTGAAAGTGGTAAGAGTACCAATCCCTCCACTGCATTATTTAGAACAATAAGTAGAGAAAGACCGAATGAAGCGATTGGAAGGTTTGTCAGAGAGGCTAATCCAGAAGTTGTCGCCGCTATGACTGGTGCTGTTGGTTCACTCTTGGGTAGTTTGAGTAATCCTGCCATGGGTGTAGAAACGATTGTATCAGCATCTAGTGAGAAACTTGGAAATTTGTGCTTTCAACTTCAAATGACTGGATATATGTTCAGGAATGCCGAGTATGTCTTAGCATTGAAATCATTAATGAATATCCGAGGCGAGGGTGCAACCTTAGAAGAATACAAGGCGGCATTCCAAAGGATTGATACTGATGGTAGTGGTTACTTGGAAATTGAAGAGATCGAAGCATTACTTACAGAAGTGTATAATGAGACACCGCCTTCGTTTGAGGTGACAACCTTTTTAGAATTCTTTGATTCGAATAATGATGGTAGGATAAGCTGGGAAGAGTTTGAGAGAGGCTTTGGAGTTGTTACTAGTATGAGTGGCAATGAGGAGAATAAACCGAAAATGAATGGCTTTAGTTTGCCTGCATCAACAGACGACGACGATGATGAAATAGGTGACTTCTTCGGTGAGCCAGCAATATCTGGAACTATCGAAGTGGAATTAGAAGATGGAAAAGTTATAGAGGTTGATGCGCAAGAATATGTTGATGATTTGAAGAAGCAAGCTTTAGCACTCAAGAGAGAATTAGCACAAGAGAAGGGTATCGATCCAAAAGAAATGGGTATATCAGATGATGCAGGTGACAACAATTTGAATGGACTTCCAGGAGCTCCTGATGTTGGCTCTAGTGGTAGTATTGCAAGTTATATTGCTAGTTTACAGGGGGATGTCAAATCACTTACTGAAGGTATATCACCGGAGGTTGTAGAGAGCATGAAGATGCTTATTGAGTTTGTATTAGAGGGCGGTGAAGGAGGAGGAGGGAGTAAGAAGGCAATGGACAAAGATAAAGAAATGGAATTACCAGGCAGTGCACTTCAACAATTAGCATTGTGGCAATTAGTTATTGGGTATAGATTGAGAGAAACTGAGGCCACTGGTGAATGGAAAAGAATGATTGAGTAACTGTTCTCTTTGTTCTCTCAACTCATACTCTAAACTTAGCTTATTGTAATGCACATCTTTGTACCACATATAATAATTGAGTGCTCTCAAAAGCAACCTCATCAGACCGCAGCATCTGCCTTTTCAATCAATACCTCACTACTATCACTGTCTGATCCATTTAGTGATCTTGTTTTCACTATATCACCAGCCAATTTAGCTGGATCTCTCATCAGTGCATGAAAAATAATTAATGTACAACTAATAGCCATTCCCTTCATACTCGGCCGCAAGCAATGTGCAACTGCTACCCAACAAGTAAATGCAGTTAATATCCACGATCTTCGTTTTGGCGTAAACACATCATTTAGATCCTTATCCATAACAACTAACCGTAAATCTTGTTTTATTACCACGGTGTGTAACCACCAAAGCATCCATGTAATTGCTACATAGAGTAACATACCAGGATGCATCAATGCCACTACCAATACAGTACATAATGCCACAAAAGCATAGTTCGTTGCAAAGAAGTTTAAATTGCGTGATAATCGAGAAATAAACTTCTCCAATGATGACTTATCAGTTTGACCGCGTGTTAGTGAAAATGGTGGACTAAAGGAATCAGCTGATGGACATAATGATGAACCGGTTGCTCCAATAAATAATGGTAGTGGACGGAGAGTTTCCATTGTCAACCTCGAGGTACTAATTATTATTAATATTGTTTTTATTGCAATGTGAATTGTTGGTATATTTTGCCATTATTAATGTTGTTAGGGATATTTGATATTTGTAATATCAAGTAGGATAGGTATATTAGAGACAAAAATGGCACCGAAATCAATAATAAACAACTTCTACTTACAATGAAACAAACCGTGCCCGAACCCTATCAATAGCTGCACCACTAATGACCAAGGGCCCAATTTGGAAATGTAAACTTCTTCTCGTCTTAGAATCATCACTACTACTAGATTCATCATTTGCTATTGAAGATAAAATCTCGGAATTACTAGGATCAGCCTTCCGTCTTTGTATCGGGGTTGTTCCGTTTCCTACTGATGGTGGGGGTCCTAGTGTGCTCATATTGTTATTTAGTAACTTGAGGTATTGCAAAAAAGATATCGTTGGCCTTTAGGTTGTGGTGTAGTATGCCACCGCTTTATTTATTGATAGTACCTATAATATGCCGCAGTTTTATTATTATTATTAGTAGGTATTGCAGCAGTATATCGATGGCGTGTGATTCTCTGCTGGTGTTTGCCGCGGCAGTATGCCAATTATTCACTGTTGTTTTTTAAGGATACGAGGTATTCTTATCCGCTGGTACACTAGATGTATACTTTCCCCGAATAAAGTCCTCACCCCCTGACTCACTATCGTAAATCGTAATTCGTAACTCATTTCATCACTACTCTAACTCATACTACTCTAATGATGAAGCTCCTACTTAATACTATCATTACTCTAGCAGGTATATCCTGTTCAACAGTTGCATTTACATGCAGTTCTCCATCCACTGGCAAAAGAGTTGAAGTTGCTACTACTTTAAATGAAAAGAAAAATGACGACGATATCATATCTCGACGAGGGGCACTCATCAATGGAGTAGCAACTGTAGCTGGTATCGTTCTTGCCTCTCCAAATAATGCACTTGCATTTGATAATAAGATATCTGATAAGTATTCTGACAGACCCAGGCAACGAGGTAGCAAAGTAAGCTTTCTTGATATGTATTTGTGCATATCTTGTGATCATATCTATCTCACTCATCTCCAATAATACATAGCCCAAAGGTCTAGGCGTTGCAACAAGAGTGGATATGACAAGTGAAGAGTATTTAGGTCTGAAGCCTTGCGGTGCAGCCCCAAACTGCTTCTGTAGTACTGATAGTATTGAAGACTCGCCAGACAGCAACATACCTCCCTTTAAATTTCCAAAAGATATATCATCAAAAGAAGATGCATTCAAACAATTATATGAAGTTGTAATGGCATACGAACCAGGACAGAATGGTATTGATGGTGGTGGATTTGAAGTTAAGACAAACGATCCTAAAACAGGATACATGTATGTACAATTTGAGAGCCTGAAAAACGGATTCATTGATGATGTAGAATTTGCTATCGTGGGAGATAATAAAGACAGTAATGCAGTACAGGTTAGAAGTTCTTCTCGCTTAGGATATCTTGATTATGGAGTTAATGCAAAACGAATCAACTATTTAGCCAAATCATTAAGAGCAAAGGGTTGGGATGCACCTGGCGTCGAGTTTGATACACATAGTATGTATGCCGAAGAAAATGCTTTAAAGTCATTCTAATTGGTTGCAAATGCATTGCAAGTATACTACAAAGATGAATAATAAATAGACTCTCTTGTTGCTATTAAACTTAAGCATTTGTAGAACCTATTTCCCATCCCATATTGTGATTATTTGCATGTTCTTTAAGAAAACACACGAGACTGTCAGGTGATGAAGCCTTTGACCAATGTTTGGCAAGCAGTTCAAAGAAAGCAAATTGGGTCTTCTGATTTGTCTCATCGTCATCAATGATAGAGTATGAATCTTTGCTTTTGGCATCTTCTTCCTTTGCCGAATCCTCATTGTTACATGCTGTGATTGTTCCCCGTATGGATAGTGGGTGTAATGCATTTGCGCTATGCTGTGTTGGACACTTTTCTCGAGTATCATCCAGTAATATTGTGTTCGTTTCATCCCACAGTGGATAAGCAGACCATACCTTGGACAGAGACTTGATAGCTGTTACATCACTATGACATATTTCTTTGTTTGCTGATGCTTTCCGTTTGACACATTTTGTTGCCGATCGATCTAATTTATCCGTATTATCATCATCTTCATCGTCATTATCATTTACAGGTGAACACAGTAGTTTATCTATCCTTGATTCGTTACCTCTTCTTCTTCTCTTCCTACTTGGCGGTGTATTACATTCTTCTGATGTCTCGATTGGTTGCTTCTCCTCGGTTGAAGATGATGTATTCTCAGATGTCTCAACTAAATTGCAAAAGTTTCTATGCCAGACAAAAACTAATCTATCTCTTATTTCTTCAGGAAATAACAACTGAACTAACATCCTTGCAGTTTTGCGAGTTGCACTAGTCCACACTGCTAGTGAAAAATTGTTATTTAGCAAAGATAGAAACTCATGCAGATCAGAACGAGGTATCACTTCCGTCTTTGATATACTACCCAATGAAGGACGATACATACTACTACTCTTCGTATTTAATATATTCTTGTCACGTATGCGATGACATAGTATACCATTTAGATCTAATACTATCAATGGTTTCACTTGAACAATTGATTGTTCTAAAGTACAAGTTGACAACGGAGGAAAAACTGTGGTAGTAACTCTAATAGATTGTATTTGCATTGCTAATTCCTCCTTCATTTTATTCCGAAGTTCCTTCTTCCTTCGTTTCTTTTCCTTTCGTCTTTGTACCTTATCTAAATGTTGGATATCATCGTTATTATATTTTGGAGTAGTTAAGGTTTCTCCTTCTTTGTCGATTGGTTTGCAGTGTTGTATCCTAACACAGCAATTGTTATCATTAGACGATTTTGTACGGGATAAATACTCTTGAGCACATCTTAGATACTTGCAATTGATAGTAGAGGACATACCGAACTATGATACCATTGATGGTCAACTACGTAGGTATACACACACAATACACCAGTAGGAGTTGGTCAGGGTATCTTTCTACTTCGTTTTATGGGCAGACTTATTGCAGACCTAGAATAGCGCTTAACACGGATGATAAATTGTATATTATCGTCAATACTGATGGCATAATACCACTGCCATGGTTGAACATCAAACTCTACTTGAAAAACTATGAGAGTGTAAAAAAGATACCGACACCAATAAAAATTAGTAGAGAATGAGAGACTTACAGTTATTGTTGATGTTAAACAAATAGTAAGATGAGTAGTACCATGGTAATGAATAGTAGTAGTGTAAAGGAACGTCGGCGTCGTGGTAATAGAAATAGCGGCGGCGGCAGCGGCAAAGGATACCCAACAAAGCAATCTCATTCTCAAAAAAATAACAATGTTACATCATTATCATCATCATCCAACAATAATAACAACTTATCATATAAACCACATAGTACACTCCTAGTACAATTTACAGAAGAGACACCAACATGGTATGATTGTGGTAGGAATACATCTGGTAGAGATGATACAATCTATACAGTAAAGACTAGTAAGAATCAACAGCAAAATAATAAGAATACACGTGACATTGTATCAAAATATCGTCAATTAGCTGATGAGATATATACACATGAGGTATCACTAGCACGAGGAGGTAGTGGTAGTAGTAACAATATAGATGCCAAGGATGAAAAGTGGGTAGAAAATACAATGAAACGCGGTACATTAAAAGATCGTATCGCTGCCATGTCAGTCGTTGTTGGTATGGATTGTATACATAAATTGTATGCATTAGATATGTTATTAGATTTGGCAGGGTGTGGTATTGGTAATGATTCAGATATGATGGGTGCCGTGCCCAATTCTAGGGTTGGTACAATGGCATCAGAGGCATTAAGTGACTTGTTTACCAATACATTATTACCAAAAGATCGTAAATTGATATCATTAGATAATCGTCCATTATATCAATATGAAGGTGATAAGACATTAAGTCCACGTGTATTGTTGCTATGGCGGTATGAAGAAATGATTAAATTACGATATTCATCCTACCTATCGAAATATTTAGGTAGGACATTGGCAGGTGAAGATGAACCATCCAAGAAGAGTGCATTAAGCACGGCGTCTACATTACTTATGCAAATACCAGAAGGGGAAGAGATATTATTAACATTAATTGTTAATAAGATTGGTGACCCTAGTAGGAAGATTGCTAGTGCGGCGGGACATCAGTTACGTTTAACTTTGGAGGAACATCCTGTTATGATTAATGTTATTGCAAGAGAGGTAAGTTGTTGTATCCTTATATTTGCATTAGCCTTTTCCCTTATCTGTGAGCGTCTCTGACATTATATCATCTTTTATCAGGTTCAACAACTAGCACATAGACCGCATCTGTCTCCAAGAGCTTTATATAACTGTGTTGTATTTCTAAATCAGCTGCAACTATCGAAAGATGATAGTGAAGATACACCAAGTAAAGATGAAGCAACAACAAAGAAACATATCCAACAACCAACATCTCTTCCTGCATCACTTATTAATACATACTTTCATCTATTCGAAATGACCGTGAAGAAAGATGAAGCTCAAAAGAAGAAGAAGGGTTCTAAGAAACAACAGTCAAGTAGTGCAAAAGATTCATCATCAACATCTGGTATGAAGAGTCGTCTACTCGGTGCACTACTCACAGGTGTTAATAGAGCTCATCCATACCTTCCAAAGAAGGATGCGGCAATGGAACAACATATTGATGCATTATATCGAATTTCTCACACGGCACCTCCTGCAGCGGCAACTCAAGGATTAATGTTGCTATTTCAGTTGGCTGTTGGATCAGGAGAGGATGGAATTAAAGAAGATGAAAATGAAACTGCGAGGAAAGATCGATTCTACCGTGCCCTATATTCAAAGCTTGTGGATCCTGAAATGTTTGCTGGACGTCAGTTGACATTATTCTTCAACCTACTGTACAAGGCCATGAAGTATGATACAAGTACAGAGCGTATAGCTGCATTTTGCAAGAGACTTTTGAATACAGTATTGCATCAATCATCATCCATAATCTGTGGCTCGTTATTTCTATTGTCTGAAATTATGAAGAGTCATCCGGAGTTACAAAGTGATATAGAAGCGAGTGCATCAGAGGTGGTATTGTTTGATCCAACTAAACGAGAGCCTCGTGCGGCTTTTCCTGGAGCCAAGTCTTCATTGCCAAAGAATCTATGGGAGCTGTCTCTTCTTGCACATCACTTTCATCCCTCGGTATCAAAATTTACAGCAGGAAGTAGTGGAGCTATTGATTACAAGGGAGATCCTTTGAAAGACTTTGGACTATCACCATTCCTTGACAAGTTTGCCTTCCGAAATCCCAAGTCACTCGGCAAGCTATCTAAGCAATTAAAGCGAGGTGAAAGTATTGCAGAGAGGAAGAGTGGCTTGAGTGGAAGTATGGCACTGCCAATGAATGATCCAAGCTACCTTCAATCTACTACAAACATTTCAGAGGAGAATTCCTTCTTCCATCAGTTCTTTGTAGAACGTGCAAAGAGGGATGAAATAAAGGGTATCGTTCGTGGAAGTGGTGCTGCTGGAAATGATAATGATAAGGATGCATCTGACCTTGAAGATGAAGCACTTGAGGCAGCCGAAGCTGATGAGATGATTGACAATTTTGATGGGGATACCGACTCAGAAGAGGAGGCATTTGTAACTCAGTTGGCAGAGAAGTTGATTTCCGATGCAGCTGGAGGTAAGGGTAACTTAGATGACGAAGATCCAGATATGGATGGCTGGAGTGATTTTGATAGTGATGATGATGATGATGACGATGAGAACGAGGATGGCGAGAAGGATATTGGTGGGAGTATGGAAGGGGATGATGATAGTGCGGGCAGTGGCAACGATGGTAATGAAGATGCCTTTATGGACGCAGCCAGTAGTGATGAAGATGAAGGAGATGCTATGATTGATGCAGTAGCAGAAGATGGAAGTGGCAGTAGTGGAGATGATTTTGATTTTGCAATGCTGGGAGGAGAAGATGAAGAGTCTGATGACTCGGAAGAGCAGCAATCAAAGAATGCTACCAAGCAAAGTAAGAAGAGGAAGAAGTCTACTTCAATGTTTGCTGATGCCGAAGAATACGAGAAGGTGTTAGAGGAAGAGTCAAAGGCTCTGCAAGTACAAAGAAAACATGACGACTCGGAGGATTCTGATGATGAAGTAGAAGCTGTTGACCGCAATCAAAAGAAAAGGAGGAAGAAGAAGAGGTAATCAAGAGCTTATGTAAACTTAATTCTCCTTCAACTCGTTCTACTTATCTGGACAACCTCACCAGACTTTCATTTACAATCCAGAACATGACTCTATCTTCTATCACTCTATCCTGTGCTTACTCTACACTATGGTACAGGAGCTCAGGGCGAGTAGAAGGATACCGAGTAGCTAGGCCAATCAAAAAGGTTGAAGTAATAATGTAATAAGCCTCTACGATTTACGATATCTCTAATCTTCTCTAATATCTTGTACGATATCCAACATCACCCCTACACAATGAATTCAGGAGGAGATACGATGTTGGCCATGTTTGGACAACCTTCCGCTGAAACAGCTGCACAACTAAAATCAGAAGAGGTATGATATATTTTTTTATTATGTTGAAGTTATATGTCTATATAATATTTTCTTTTCGTACATTAGTCTAATCAATATACTTCTTCCTATAACCACACAGACTGATGAAATAGCATCTGATGTATTTGGTACTACAACATATGATTCACTGAACAACGTTCACATAAACGATGCACTGTTGCAAATGAGACAGGGGTTGATTAATATGCCCCAAACTGAGACAATGGCAGTACTTCATGCAAAACGAAAGAGGCCGGAGTTAGTAGATGATCAGAATATGCTTAAATTTCTACTCTCTGAAAAGTTTAATGTATCAGTGAGTTATGAATTATATATTGTACTATTGTTCTTCATTTCGTTGTTTCTTATGCACATAATTATTCATTCCCCGTCTACTTTATCTACCAAATCAAATCTTTCATAGAATGCCTTGACAAAGTTTGTTCGTTATTGGAATGATAGATATAAGTTGTTTGGCCTTGATAAGTTTTGTATGGATATAACGCTACAGGGCGCCATGAAAGATGATTCGCTGGCATTATCTAGAGGATATGTTCAAATACTACCAGAGACTGACACAGCGGGGAGAACTGTTTGCTACATTGATTGGAGTAGTCATGAGCCAAGCGTTGGATATACCGAAGAAAGCATGCATCGAGTATTTTGGTATATGATGCATGTTGCTATGCAAGATACTAACATTCTTCAGCGTGGAATGGTAGTTCTAATTTACCCACAAGAAGCAAGGCTGGATCAATTTGATCACTCTCTATGGACATCCATTTCTTCCTCTTTGAAGTATGCCTTCCCGATTCCATGGAGGAGCACACACATTGTGCATCCCAACAGATTCTTTAGTATAATCCACCCTGTATTCATGTCTTCATTGCCTAGAGATGTGCAAGATCGAGTAGTTGTTCATAGTGGCACGAAGATGAAGGTCTTGGCTAATCTACTTCGGTACTGTCTTCCTTGGGATAGAATTCCTGCGGAGATTGGGGGTTGTGTTGACTTAGATTTCGAATTATGGTTGACTGAACGTATGAAGAAAGAAGTTGAGAGTGCTAAGGCGGCAGCAGCCATTGCAATCACCCGAAGTGGAACAACCAGTGCTCATGGATTGATGTCTGAAATGATGCCTGAGCAAATGAAAAGCAATAGTATTGCATCTGCTTCATTTTCAAACCATTCAATGTTTTCAAATGAAGACGAGAGTAGTACTCCCAGAAAGTATCTTTCTACCAAGCCAACTGTTGCCAAGGCTTCAAAGGGCTTGGTTGTCAAGTCAGGGAGAAAGAGTGATCCACGTATGGATAAAGCCGTTCAAGCAAAGCTGTAAGTTTATCTGTGCATATCATGTGTACAATGATGTTTTCAAATTATTATCATGTTCTCACAAGATTGTCATGTCTTGATAAATACTACGACAGGGACGATCCATCACTTCCCTTATTAGATGCGTTGAGGGAGGGAGGCTTTATATTTCCAGCCATTGATGACAGCAACACTCCCCAGGTGAGTAAATTATGTGTATTTGTCCATTAATCCTTGGTATCGACTCAAATCATAATATATGCCATGTCACAGTATGCTGTTGTGGATTCAGACAATGTCAAGATCACTCAAAGAAAGAATCAATTGTTGAGAAGGGTAAGGACAGCAAAAAAGAAAGCTGGCATAATCTGATAGTTGCGCTAATGAATGGGAGAATATACTGGCTGTGTGTTATTAATTAGTATTAGTGTGGTTTATACTAGTGGTATTTGTATTGAATTATTGGTATAAATTGGTTAGTAGTATTCACTCTAGACTTAGCACATCCATCAAAGACATAAACATAGTAGAGTATATGACGGGAAACAATCGGTATAAGAACACATCAAGTGTACAACATTCCACACTTAAACTTTAATAAATAATTAAAATCTATAAACTGATAATAAAGTAATGAAGTGTTAGTTCCCAGCAACAAGAGTTATTCGACTTAATTGTCTTCTCATGTTCGTGAAGGGAGAGCTATATTCAGTCTATGTCCGATGACACCATGCATAAAGCCTTCAAGAGAAGGAGATATACTGGGGGTAATAGCAATTGTCATCTTGGGTGGAAACTTCTAGAGCATCGTTGAGAGGCCTCGGCGTTACCTTGCGGATGTTTTTCAGTTTAGTACACGGCACAAGCAAGCTTGTTTTTGTATGACACATCACGTCGCCGTGGGAAACTTCTAGAGCATCGTTGAGCGGCTTCGGCGTTACCTTGCGGATCGGGCAGTTTTATTATTAAGAACGACCAGTTTCGGAAATGCAAGCATAACCTAATCCCTAGGCCAAGATCATTCGTCGCTCTGGTGTTATTAAAGGTCTTAAACCGTGACCTGGTGTTAACGTCTTAAACCGTGACTGGTAGTGGGGTGTTGATAGTGTTCATCCTTCTCAAGATATGGGTATGAAGTTATTGTGTTGTGTGTGGATATTCTTGTTGTTTAGTCCTTCCACAAGGATAGTGAAGTCAAACCATATGACTATTGGTACGGATTTGGTCAGTTATTACCCATGACGAGGGGCTAGGGGTACTCGATGATGGTTAGTAGAGTTATTGGTGGTAACAATCAAATCAAAAACAAATTACAGAGATTCCGACATCTCCTTCCATCTCCAATTATCCAAAGCAACCATTCCTTAGGAAGAACGTCGAGTGACGCTGACGAGTGTCATTGAAAAGAATGATTCACGGGAGACTGCCAACAAATAACTTGAGACTTATTCCCCAGGCCAACCTCACCACCAAGCTCCTGCCACTCAACACAATCAAACCTTAAGAAGAACGTCGAGTGACGCTGACGAGTGTCATGGAAAGGTTCAATGATATTGAATGACAGGAGTCTGCCAACAAAATCATATAGATCTTGGACAAAACAGACACACAAATAAAATAAATGTACTAACCAAGATCCACAGAAGCACCTCAATAATATTGTCAAGAAGGTCTCTATCCTTCCAACATAACCATTCCTTAGGAAGAACGTCGAGTGCGCTGACGAGTGTCATGGAAAGAAATGATTATGTTGAATAACAGAAGCCTTGTCAACATTCGACCAGCAAAATGAAAATTGAAAATGAAGAGAAAACTTTTTTTCTAAAATTTATAATTGAGTTGCTAACTTATCATTGCTCGTCGGGCAATGTTATATCTATTATTATTCGTCACTCTCGCTTTAAGTGTTATTAACAACAGTGCATTGGCCTTTGGATACAGTAATACAACTACACACTTTGACCTTGGTGACTTTAATAATTCACACTGCTCCTCTGGGAGAAGAGTCTTCCCGACTCAGAGTGACACCTGTATAATGCCTGTCAGTACCACTGACACGCGTCTGATAAAAGCCGCATTATTAGAGGATAATGAAGTCACTCGCAATGCAGCCGAGCAAGCTGGTTTACCAGAAGGTTTCTTGGCATATCGATACGTTGGTCAAAGGACGTGGGCAATTAAGCACATTGAATCAGGGGAATGTTTTGCTACGAAGGCAGAGGCAAAGGAATATGCAACAGGCCAAAGCCACGGTGTATGGAATCTTGAAGAGGATTCACAACTTTTGGAAGCTATTAGCCAATACAGTCTAAGTAACTGGAAAGAAGTAGGGAATCATGTTGACGGAAGAACTGCGGAACAATGCGCAAATAGATGGTTTAATGTGCTCCAGGACAAGACTGATGACGAGCTTAAAGAATTCTACCCTCAATGGCAAGGAGTAGAAGATGGTCCTGAGTGGACTTCGGAGTTAAACGATAAATTGTTTGAACTCTTTTTGACACACGGGGATCGATACTTTGACGAGATTGCGACTGACCTAAGTGCATCTACTGACTTGTCATTTACAGGTCATCAGGTCAGGAGACAGATTGACAAACTTGGATTTAATTCTAGAGAGAAATATGGCTGTGTGACTGAACTGTCCGCTGTCCAAAGCCTAGTTGATAAGACTGTCGATCAGTGCAAGGATCAATATGCAGAGGAGATTGCACGTGAAAAGGCCCTAGTTGGGGATTCATTCAATGCTACAAAGTTTGTCAGAGAATTGTTGTGGGGTAAAGATGACGATGGAACTGGATTGATTGGAAAGACTCCAATACAGTTATGGGAGCAGTTCAACTCTACAAAGAAACCGGATATGCATATTGGATTCTTCTTGGTTAGTAAGTTTGACCTAACAATCCTGAACTTGTGTACAGTGCACAACAATATAATCTCACTTCATTCTTATTTGGTGCGTCTCTCTGTTCTAGGTCTTGGACAGATTGAACACAAAGCCCCAAAGGTTGCATTTACAACAAATCCTGATCATCCTGACTACAAGAAACATCAGAAGATGTGCTGGAACAGTGACAATCTCACATTAGAGTTTCACGATTACAATAAGGCGAAGAGTAGTCATCTCCTTGGCGATGATACACGCGGTGAATATGCCGATCTGATCAAAGATCGAGTTGCAGAGAAGGAGACCAAGCTAAATGCTGAAAGGCAGGTTGCTATAATTGAGAACAGAATGATGGAAAGTCCAATGCTTACATTATTACTCAGAGGCAAATCTAAAAAAGATATCGCCGGATTGAAGAATCTCATGACTTTAGCTTGTCAACAGGTTTGCGATGATAACGACTGGGAGTTCAATGATACAACTAATGACAGTGATGATGACGCCGACGACGATGATGTTGAGATGAAGCCACGTTCATATGCAGGTTGTAGGAAGAGTGAGGGAACAGCAACGAATCTTAGTGTTGATAACTTTCAACCCAAAGGTGTTATTGCCATCTCACCATCAACAGCAAAATCCCTAAGTAGCATTTCAGAAGCAGTTAAGTTTGCACATGCGCGTTCAAGTAACAAAGGATTGCGCACAGAAAAACAAACTGGACATCTACTCAAGAAACGTAAGTGTTGTATGAATACTTCATGCAGACTGTCTAATATATACACTCACTCAATCTGTTTGTTCCTAGACTTGAGAAATAAGGAAGCAGGTCCATTTGATGATACTGGTCTACGCTTCTTTGACATATCAGATGGACAGCTTGACCCTGAATTATTTGATCACATTGGTGATGATAATGAAGAGGTAAGGTATTGTGTTGATAAATGTATACCTCATATGTTCGTCATAGTTACTCACATAACATTCTTCATCTCCAGTTGATCAATCAAATTGAGGAACTTCACGGTATCATTGAGGCACTGGAATCCAGCAGTAACGGAAGCAGTAACAGTGGTGATGTCGGTCGTGGTGTTCTCATTAGCCGCCTCAAGGATACTTTACTAGAGATTGAATCTCTTAAGAGAAATGTTGTATATTTACATGCTAACAATCTTGAGCAGGCACGCACAATCGACTCTCTCTCTGGACAACTTGATGAGTATCATGAACGAGTTGAGAGTATGGATGTGGAGAAGGCTGTTATCTCGGACGTTGCTACTGTACAGCTCAACGAGTCCCGACGCATTTGTGGCGCACTTGAGCAAGAGGTTCATGCTTTGGAATCTCAACGAGAGCAGCATCAAGTTGAGATGAACGAGTTGCAACGACAATTCAACGAAACACAACGGCAGCTGTTGAGACAAAACAACGCACAGCGGCAACTACATTCGATCCAAGATGAGAGGAACGAGGCACAGCGGCAGCTAAAGTCGAGTCTCGACGAGAATCACAAGGTACAGCGGCAACTACAGTCGATCAAAGATGAGAAGGCAGCCGTTGAACAGCAACTCAAATCGTGTCAAAACAATAATGAAGCACAACAACAACAGCTTGATACTGCCAAGTCGAGTCAGTCCGAGATGCAATTACAACTTGAGTCTAGTCAGGCTGCGGAAGCACAAGCACAACAAGAACTAGTAACAAGTCAGGCCAAGAACATCAAGTCACAACAGCAGCTAGAGACGAGCCGATCCGAGTTGCAACGGCAATTAGATTCGAGTCGAGATGAGACGAACAAGTTGCAATCACTACTTGAGACATTAGAATCTGAGCGAGGTGAACTGTCGAATGAAGTTGATAAAGTTATATCTGAGCGTGATCAGCTTGAGGTCAACTTTAAACAGCAACTCAACTCGTGTCGAGAAGAGAAGGCGGTGTTGCAAGAGCAACTCGACACAAGTAAAGTCGAGAATAAACATTCACAACAGCAGCTTGAGTCGAGTCAAGACGAGGTGAAAGACTTACAACAACAATTTAATCAACTTGAGATTGAATCGTCACAAGAGCTTGAGATTAGTAGGCAAGAGAAGGAATTGCTACAACGACGGCTTCACACTGCCGAGTCGAGTCAGTCTGAGTTACAACATGAGAATGATAAGTTACAAGTCCAACTACAATCCAGCCACTCGTCACAACAGCAACTACAGGCAAGGATTCGTGAACTAGAGCAAAAGTTTGCCACAAGTCAGAAAGAGAATGAGACGATGCAAGCCAAGTTTGAGAAAGAGTCTACCGACCAGCAGCTTGAGATTAAGAATAAAGAGTTACAAGTAAAGAATGACGAGTTAGAGACCAAGAATGCCGATCTACAAGAACATATAGCACACGAGAAGAAACTATGTAACTTCGTTATCAAACAAAAGGGGGAACTGAAGAGCGTCAATCAATATCTCGAGTCTACAATCGAGACTAGTGAATCCAAGCTAGCTGCTGCTGAAACTGAACTCAAGACAAAAGAGACGGTCCTCAAATCAATGACTACAGAGGCAACCTCATTGCAGAAGGATCATATCTCATCTAATCTTCTAGAAACGGATTTGAATAAAATCAACGAGAATAATAGAATCGAAGCACAACGGATTTCATTACCCAAAGGAGAGTTTGCCTTGTTAGAACTAAGGAGGAAGTGTAAGAGAAGAAGAGATTATGATAATGAAAGTGAGAGGATGATTGATGATAATGAGATTGATCTAGGTGATGATGACCTATGACTTGACTATCTAA
>Ga0075437_12966_pt1 | contig 25987 bp, 18 predicted proteins | sample MintriMetagenome_FD_74266 | JGI IMG/M metagenome (GOLD analysis project Ga0075437, IMG submission 74266) | Marine eukaryotic communities from Monterey Bay, USA to study complex ecological interactions - Minidiscus trioculatus and... | ecosystem: Environmental > Aquatic > Marine > Unclassified...
GCTTGATCCTCGGTGAGCGAGATGATCTTGAAATAGAACCCCTCGACTAACCCAGTCGGTTCGTGCACGAAACGGTTCGAGCACGAAAGAAAAGAAATTATTCCTGGCCGCGTTTGTTAGCCGAAACTGGACTCTAAAACTAAACCAGATTCTCAAACTAAACCATGAAATTTGCTTAGGCCAAACGAAAATTTAACCGGCAACCGAAACCGGTTTAACTATTTTGCCCGCTCGCCACAAATCGGTGTCCCTGGTGCGAGTCTCGCCGTTCAAATTCGTCTTTGACGGCCTGTAGTACGCCTGGTTTATCCAAACACCAGCTTGGACCAACGAAATAGTCACCGGGGGCTTCACCGCTGATCCGCTCGACTACCATCGTCGGGGGAATTAATTCAAGAAAATCAACCAGAGTTGAAACGTACTCATCCCTCTCCATCAATTTTACTTCGCCTGAGCGAACTTGCTCGGCAAGCGGCGTCTTTTCAACGGCATACAAATTATGAATTTTCACCGCGTCTAGTCCACAATTCGCCACTTCGCGGGCAGTCGCCATCATGTCGGCATGCGATTCACCGGGTAAACCCAGCATGATATGAGCACACAATTCAAACCCCCGACCAACGCTCCGCTCCATCGCATCCAAAAACGAATCGTGGTTATCGCCGCGATTCATCCAATCCAGCGATTTTTGATGAATGGTTTGCAATCCGTATTCTACTGTGAGCGGAACTTTTTCGCCCATCTCTTCGAGTAGATCAAGAACATCATCTGGCACGCAGTCCTGCCTTGTTCCAATCGCCATCGCAACAACATCGGGATGCGAAATGGCTCGTTCGTAAAGCGGACGAAGCACATCGACTGGAGCATAGGTATTAGTTGCCGGCTGAAAATAAGCCATAAAATGTTTACATTTATAGCGCCGTTTTACCCGAGATATGCCTTCTTCAAGCTGATCCAGAATATCTTGCTTGGGAAGCCGTCGACTTGGGCTAAAACTACGATTGTCACAAAAGGTACAACCGCCAATCGCGACCGTTCCGTCCACGTTGGGGCAAGTAAACCCAGCGTCGATGCTGACACGTTGTACCCGATAGCCAAAAATCTTCTTCAGATAATAGCTATAACCGAAATACCGCAAACCATCGGCTTTCCAGTCCATTAGTTGCGGATTATGAGGGGTGTTTTTAGTTGACGACAATGTAAGTACCGCTTAAATTTAGACTGTTCGAACGACGGGTTAGCAAAACACACGAAGTGGTTCGATCGTTCCTGTCCCAACAGTTTGGGGCTTTAACTTCCTTTTGTACAGCGTGAATTTCATTCACGTCACAAATATGTACGGCGAACTTGTACCGGTGGGCGGCGGCGACCCGATCCCAATGATGAAAAAACGGCTCCGAATCGGACGCCGCGAAGGTTGCGATATTGTCCTTAATTACGGCAATGTCTCTTCTCATCACTGCCTGCTGGAAATTGAGGAAGGCTATTGGTTTGTTCGTGATTTACGGTCACGAAATGGCATAAAAATCAATGGAAAGAGAATCATGCTTGGCTCTCGCCGTCGGCTAGACCCTGACGCTGAACTCACAGTGGCGAAACACAAATTCGAAGTTCGCTACAATCCCACGGAACTCGGTGCCTACGGTACTCCACCACAGGACGAGCAATTGGATGACCTATTCAAGGATTCGCTGCTTGACCGAGCTGGATTGAAGCGAAACGACAGCAAAAAGAAGAAACGCTAGTTTCGTTTTGGCTTTGCCTGCCTTGGCGATTGAGCCCGCAATTTGTCGCGTTGCCACTTGCCTCAACTGCCCGGCTAAAATGACAATATGTCAGACGCGAGCGATTTCGCTGCGCATCTTGCCTTAAATTAACCAAGATGTGGCCGATTTGGCTGCACAAAGCCCGCTTTCAAGGTTATTTCTCGGTTTTCTTTAATTGGCACAAGCTTTGCAAATTAAGAAGCTGTTACACGCTTTATCTGTCCAGAGGGCAGGTTGAGGCTGAACCCAAAAAATAAGATCTTGGCAGCAATTTGCAGAGCCTCGATCGTTCCAATAATTAAAGACAGGAGGCCAATCATGGCTCAAGGCGAAAAAATCATCGGCATCGATCTCGGTACGACTAACTCGGTTGTCGCTGTCATGGACGGCAACGAACCAACCGTTATCGCGAACCAAGAGGGTGATCGAACCACCCCGAGTGTCATCGCGTTCACCGATGGTGACGAAACCATCGTAGGTGCACCGGCTAGAAACCAACGAGTGACCAATCCAACACGGACCATTTACTCGGTTAAACGGTTCATGGGACGCCGCCATAACGAAGTTAAATCAGAAGAGAAAATGATCCCTTACGAGGTAAAAGGGGGCGCCGACGAGTACGTCAAAATCGGAATTGGCGACAAAGAATACACACCTCAGGAAATTTCGGCAAAGACGCTTCGTAAACTCAAAGAAGCAGCCGAATCTTATCTTGGTCATAAAGTAAACAAGGCCGTTATCACGGTTCCCGCCTACTTCAACGACGCACAGCGACAAGCCACGAAGGACGCTGGCCAAATTGCTGGTTTGGAAGTTGCTCGAATCATTAACGAACCAACCGCCGCAGCGATGGCTTATGGTTTGGACAAAGCACAAAAAGAACAGAAGATTGTCGTTTTCGATCTCGGTGGTGGAACATTCGATGTTTCTGTCCTCGAACTCAATGATGACGACGGCATGAAAGTGTTTGAAGTAATCAGCACCAGTGGTGACACACACCTCGGTGGCGATGACTTTGATGAAGTTCTAATCCATTACGTCGCAGACGAATTCCAGAAAAGCAATGGAGTCGACCTACGGAACGACACGATGGCCCTTCAGCGACTTCAGGAAGCCTGCGAAAAGGCCAAAAAAGAACTTAGCTCGGCTCAAGCATCCGACATTAATCTTCCGTTCATCACGGCAGACGCGAGCGGACCAAAACATCTCCAGATGAACATCACGCGAGCGAAATTCGAAGAGCTCGTCGATCCGTTGGTCGAGCGATGCAAGACTCCCGTGCAGCAAGCACTGAAGGACGCAAAACTATCACCTTCCGACATCGATGAGATCGTTCTCGTTGGAGGCTCAACACGAGTCCCTAAAGTTCAGGCGATGGTCAAATCTATTTTTGGAAAAGACCCTCACCAAGGTGTTAACGCCGACGAAGTTGTCGCCGTGGGTGCAGCCATTCAAGGTGCTGTCCTTGCTGGAGATCGAAAAGACGTGCTCTTGCTAGACGTGACTCCTTTGACTCTCGGAATTGAGACCGAAGGTGGAATCCTGACAGCATTGGTTGAGCGAAACACAACCATTCCAACTGAGAAAAAACAGACCTTCAGTACTGCGGCGGACAACCAAACGGCGGTGACGATCCAGGTATTCCAAGGCGAGCGAAAAATGGCTGCCAACAATCGAATCCTCGGAAAGTTCGATCTTACCGGTATTCCTCCCGCTCCCCGAGGTGTTCCTCAGGTGGAAGTCAAATTTGACATCGACCAAAACGGAATCTTGAATGTTTCGGCCAAAGATCTTGGCAGTGGAAAAGAAGCCAACGTTGAAATCAAGGAATCTTCAGGACTATCCGAAGAGGAAATCAACAAAATGAAGTCCGATGCGGAGATGAACGCTGAGGACGACCGGAAGCAGTACGAACTGGTCACCGCTCGTAATGAAGGTGAGACCATGAGCTATCAGGTCGAGAAGATGATCAAGGAAAATGAGGACAAGCTGAAAGACACTGACCGTGAACCACTTGAAGCTGCTATCGAAAAAGTACGCGAAGCTTCCAAAGGTGTCGACACGGACGCAATTAAATCAGCTGTCCAGGAACTTGAGCAGGCTTCCCACGCTATGAGTGCCGCGATGTATGCGAACGCAGCAGAAAACGGGGAAGACGAAACTGCCGGAGCCACAGCAGATGCCAGCGAGACTCCGTCTTCGGAAGACGAAGCGATCGATGCTGAATTCGAAGTGAAAGATTAATTTGCTCCAAATGGTTCCTGGTACAGGTATCAAGTGACAAATCGTTTAAACTAAAGGAGTGGCAATTCGCCACTCCTTTTTTTTTGGGGAGCCCAATCGTGAAACTTTTACTTACTCTCGGAACACTCGTTTACCTAGCCACAGCTACGCCTGCTGATTGCCTTGCAAATGAGGGGCAAGACATCATGCAGGCGACGTTTCGATTGACCGATGGCCGAACCTCGGGTACCGCCTGGCTTGTTTCGATTCCATCCGAATCCCCAAACCCGCAAAAAACTGTCGTCGTTACCGCAGCACATGTCTTTAAAAATTTAACTGGCGAAGCTGCGACGCTTATCCTCAGGAAGAAGAATGAAGACGGTTCCTTTGAAAGGCTAGAGCACAAATTTGCGATTCGCGAAAAAGCACGTCCACTCTGGAAACAACATTCTCGATTCGACATCGGCGTTATCCAGCTCGTTCTTCCCGACAAAGCCCATGTCAAACTGATTCCACTGAATCAACTCGCCAAAGGGAAATCCGCTGCCGAATTACTGCCCCCCGCGCGGCCTTGCCTAATTCCAACCTTCCCAGCACAAATGGAAGGGAATCGAGCAGGCTGGCCTGTCTTAAGAAACGCTACGGTGGCCTCCTTTCCCAATGCTCCCGTGAACCGCCATCCGCAGTTCATCCTCGATTTCAACGCTTTTGGCGGCGACAGTGGTGCACCGGTAATCTTGAATTCTCAAAAACTAAACCTTCAAAACACTGACACGAACCAGGGACTTGAAATAGTCGGCATGATTCTCGGTCAACATCGCCAGACCGATCGCACGATAACTCCCAACGAAGAACGCACCGTTCACACATCTTTAGGCCTCGGAATCGCCATCCATACCGAATTCATCCGCGAAACCATCGCTCAGGTAAAATAGTTGACGCGAATGCCTTCAGGTTCGTTTCATAGCATCTACAGCTATTGAAAATACCGGCAGTCACCTGATTGGCCGGCCAAAACTGCTTAAAACGGGCTTAATTTTCGCATAAAAACGCATGTATTTTATGTGCCTTGGCACGCAATTCGCATTCTCTATTACTGGTGAGACGTCTCGTCTGCCAGAACGTCGTTGCCAATAATTACGCCCTGTTTTTGTGGGAGGATAGCCATGTCATTTCGTTTTGAAAAATTAACTACCAAAGCCCAACAGGCCATTGCCTATGCCCAAAATAAGGCAAGCGTAATGGGGCATCCAGAAATTACACCGGTGCATCTAATGGCTTCGCTGCTGGAAGAGACCGATGGGATCGTTGCGCCGTTGTTGGAAAAAATCAATGCGCCGATACAACAATTAGCCGAAATGGTTGATACCGAACTCAAGCGGATCCCCAGCTCCACCAGCACCAACAAACCAGATCTTAGCCGGGAATTGCAGAAAGTCCTCGACTCCGCCGCTACGATTTCAGAAACCATGCAGGACGAATTCGTCTCAACCGAACACTTACTTCTGGGCTTATTGAAAACCGAAGGGCAGGCCAAGCGACTTCTTGAATTAAACGCAGTCAGTGAATCCGCAGTGCTCGACGGTCTAAAAGAAATCCGGGGTAACAACCGCGTCACCGATCAAGATCCAGAAGACAAATACCAATCACTTGAAAAATTCTGCATCGACCTAGTCGCGATGGCAACCTCTGGAAAGCTCGATCCAGTCATCGGACGGGATGAAGAAATTCGACGCGTCATCCAAGTCCTTTCACGTCGCACCAAAAATAATCCAGTTCTAATCGGAGCGCCGGGAGTCGGCAAAACAGCAATCGCCGAAGGCCTCGCGCTTCGTATTGTTCACAACGATGTTCCTCAGAGTCTTCGAAACAAACGAGTAATGGCCCTGGATATGGGCGCACTGATCGCCGGGGCGAAATTCCGAGGCGAATTCGAAGACCGCCTGAAGGCGGTACTCAAAGAAGTAATGGATTCCGAAGGTCAAATCGTTCTCTTTATCGACGAACTCCACACCGTTGTAGGTGCGGGCGCCGCCGAAGGGGGCAACGATGCAGCCAACCTCTTGAAACCTGCACTTGCCCGAGGTGAACTTCACTGCATCGGGGCCACGACTCTCGACGAGTATCGAAAATACATCGAAAAAGATGCAGCACTCGAACGGCGATTTCAGCCAGTTTATGTGGGTGAGCCCACGGTAGAGGACACCGTTTCCATTTTACGCGGCTTGAAACAAAGATACGAAACACATCACGGTGTCCAAATTAAAGATTCCGCACTTGTCGCAGCGGCGCAATTATCCAATCGCTACATTGCCGACCGGTTCCTGCCAGACAAAGCCATTGACCTTGTCGACGAAGCTGCCTCGAGACTCGCCATGGAACTCGACAGCGTTCCCGAGGAACTCGACACAGTCCAGCGGCGACTTACCCAATTGGAATTAGCGGCCCGCCAGTTGGCTGATGAAAACGACGATGATGTGAAATCGCGTCTCGAATTGGTTCAAGTTGAAATGGAAGAGAAACGCCGGGAATTAGCTAGTCTTCGTGAACAATGGGAATCTGAAAAGCTCGGTATGACCGGAGTCCAAAATGTTCGCGAAAACCTTGCAGCTGTCGAACTGGAGTTCGATCAACTTGACTCCAAAATTAAAACTGACCAATCGTCCGGACTGCCTATCAACGAAGACGACTATCGGCGGTTGTACGAGTTGGATACACAGCGCAAGCAACTCCTAAAGCAAATTGAAGACGCAGAAATTCGTCAAGCGGCATTAGATGAATCGCCTGCGAGTGATCAAAAACGTTTGTTAAGCGAAATGGTGACCGAAGACGAAATTGCGCAAGTCGTGAGCGTCTGGACTGGAGTCCCAGTCAACCGAATGCTTGAGACAGAGCGAGCCAAACTACTTGTTATGGAGGAACGAATCCACCAACGGGTTATCGGACAGGCTGAAGCCGTAGCCGCGGTATCCAATGCCGTCCGGCGGAGCAGGAGTGGACTGCAAGATCCCAATCGCCCGATCGGATCGTTCTTATTCCTCGGCCCGACGGGAGTCGGAAAAACTGAAATCTGCAAAGCTCTCGCCGAAATCATGTTTGATGATCAGGATGCCATGATTCGGATCGACATGAGTGAATACATGGAAAGGCACAGCGTCAGTCGGCTCATTGGCGCACCTCCAGGGTACGTTGGTTTTGATGAAGGCGGAAAGCTCACCGAAGCGGTCCGCCGCCGACCGTATGCGGTGGTCTTACTCGATGAAATCGAGAAAGCACATGATGATGTCTACAATATCCTGTTGCAACTTCTCGACGATGGGCGACTGACCGACAACAAAGGAAATACCGTTGACTTCACCAACACGATTATTGTGATGACTAGCAATATCGGCAGCCAACTGATTCAGAAAATCACGGAATCGGGAGGCTCCGCCGAAGAAATGCAGGCGACTATGGAGCAGGCTCTCAAGGCGAAATTTGCTCCGGAGTTTCTCAATCGAATTGATGAGAAGATAATTTTCCGCACGCTCAACGAGGGGGAAATTAGAAAAATCGTCGACCTGCAACTCGATTCGCTGGAACGCCGCGTCGCTGAACTGGGCTGGAAATTAAACGTCACCGAAGCGGCAAGAGCAGCAATTGCGGACGAGGGCTATGATCCGCAGTACGGTGCTCGTCCTTTGAAGCGAGTCATCCAACAAAAATGTGAAAATCCATTAGCGACCGAAATCCTAAAAATAGAGTCGCCCGATTCAAACAAATCCATCACGATTGATTACGTTGACGATGAATACCTGTTTCGCGAATAAACCGCTTAGTTAAATGCCTTAATCGGCAATGCTCAAGTACGTTTTTCATCTAAACGCAACGCGATTCGGGCGGCCATCGAAATCCGGACCAAACCAATCCCAGATCGGAAGACAATCGCCGACGGGAGGGCGAGCGCTAACGCTTCAATAACGCTGCGGTTAAGCGCAAGCATGAAATCTACTCCAATTAATCCGAGTCCAAGTAACACTAACAACCAACCTACTAACTCTCTTACCCCGATTAGCATAAACTTATCTTTCTCAAAACTAACCCAGCCAAACTGGGACGATTCCCTCTGCCTTGGCTAAAGCCAAAGCAGTCACCAAGCACTTTCTAACGCTTTTGCTTTCGTTTGTAGCGATAGGCTTCAAGTCGTTTCTGGTCACGCCATAATTCATTGGCGATACTACTTCGAATGTTGACGTCGGCCTGCTCAGAACTCATCTGCCACCTTGCCACAAACTTTATAATATTGACCGATACAAACCAGCAAATAAATATCCCAAGCACAATCAAAATTAATCGTGTCGCTCGACGCGACGTGATGTCACCACGCACGTTTTGAATTTCAAGAGGGATCACGAGAAGCAACGCCAGTCCCACCAAAATTGCGATGGGAATAAAATACCAACGCCCGCCAATCACCGTCGGATTAGGGTACTGACCAGCCAGGCCTGCCGCATTCGGATCGCCCGACAGACTCGACTCGCCTTGGCCTGGGTAAATTGCCTCCACCGCATTCGCCAAATCGATATACCGAACGCTAAAACCGTAAAATGCAAATACGAAGCCTACGAACAACAACTCTCTAACATCCAAGTTAGGATTCCCAATTTGAAATCCCGATAAATAGATGTACTTTGCCATAATCAAAATAAACAAGAACAAATAAATCAGAAACATCTTGCGGAAGCCGATCGCGAACGCAAACAGAATAAACAATATCCCGGAAAGGAACGTTGGAATCAGGCCGATGGAAATAATGGCCAGACAACAACCTCCAGCACCGAATCCGAAAAAACCAAGAACCTTATCTGCTTTGCTCCAAACACCGTCTGCGCTCATGTTTTCGCTTTTCTTACTATTTCCCATTTCCTTATCGGAAGCACGCGTCAATCAATCGTAGCAATCAATAACGCCGACTTGCCGACCGCCCCCTTCCCATTCCAGACTGGAGCAAACCTACCTGCATCGCGACTTTTTGAATTAGTCGCGTGTCTCCAATTCGAGCGTAGGTTGCTCCGATCGCGCAAATTTTAAACTGAAACAAAGACTCTGCAGTTGCCCCGTCAAATTCGGGACGAGTTTTTGAAATCCTCGCTGCAATCGGATCGTGTATTTCAACATCTGGAGGAGGTGAAAGCGGCCCAACAAAAATGACGCGGTGACCATCAGCAATTGCCAGCCGAACACTCTTCAGCGTCCGCTCCCGCGCCAATTTCCCAGCAGGCTCGGGAGCGACAATCACAAATAATTCGTTATCTTTTGCCTTGCCTCTAGCTTGATCCAGCGCCCAGCAAACCCGCTCGTTCATATGATTACATTCACTTTCCCATCTCGCAGCATTCATCCACGGCAAATTGTCCGTACGATTGATCGACGATGGATTGATGGTGTATTTCTCCGCGTACTTCTCACACCATTTCTTCATCAGTTCATCGTCGTACTGCATCCTCACTGAGAGTCCGGCGTCAAGTTCGAAGAGATGTTCGAGGCAAACAGCGACAGACCGCCTCTGGCAGTCAACTTCTCGTTTACTAACAAACCAAGATCGCATTCTTGTCGAACCCGAATTGAATCGCTCGTCGAACAATGGAGGAAAACGACGACAGGCATTTTCAAAAATAATCTTTACTAGCAGATCAAGGTTTAAGTGCGAAAGCGGTGGATTTGGATTGGACGACTCAAGAAGTTGCTGCATTAACAAAGTCAATTGACGCTCTCCGGAACCATGTTGCAAACACTTCATGGAATCGGATTTAAGAATAATCGTCGAAACGGGATCGCGATCCGCCAATAACAACTTGGCAATGGAGGCCGATACCGAAATTGAATGATCCGCCGCCGCAGGGCCTGGTCGTCCCCAAAACTGGTAGGAAGCCAGATCAACCATGATCGTTGACCGGATTGGTACGAGGTTCTCGTACTCACTCGACATATACTTCCCAAGCCTAGCCGTTGGCTTCCACGCGATTGATCGCGGAGGATCACCAACTCGATATTCCCTGACCCCCAACAATTCGGCGCCCCCGCCGGGGGTCTTGTTTCGATGATGCCCAAGAATACGTTGCAAATTGTTCTTCTTTAAGACCGATACTGTTGTTTGAGGCCTAATCAGGAACGGCAATATTAAAACTTCTTGACTAACAGGGCAAAACTTTTCCGCCCGGAAAAAGCCCCAATGATCTCCTAACTCCAACTGCAACCCCGGCAGAACGTACCGGCCACAAACGAGCGTTTTCATACGATATCGAACCGCAAACCCAAGCTTGCTGTTGACGTCTACCATTTCTCGATTCCGCCCGCCAGTTAATTCAAAGGTTGGCGAGAGCATATCAGCTAAGAAGATTCGGTAACCACGACAAAAGCCAGAAAACTGCCCTTTCACCTCAATATCTAATTCGCGTCCGGTTACCGCCGTTAATCGATCTTGAGCCTGACCATCAATCGTACGCTTGCAATTCGTTAGAAGTTGTTGAGCGCTATAAACTGCAAACTGAAAAAGAATCCACTCAATCCATATCCATGTCCAAACTGCAACACACAGCAGCGTGAGGGGTTCGTTTCCAATCAAGATCGAAACGATCAACATCCAGGCTGTTGAGACAAGTAAAATGTTACAACGAACAGTTAGCATTCTTTTCTCTGTTGAACCAAATCACGAACCAAGCTCTGTCGCTTGAACTCTCGTTCCGCAATCGACACACTCCTTAGTTTCGAATGGCAACCGATTGCACGATTTCTCTAACAATCTCCGCTGCCGTCCTCCCTGACAATTCCGCTTCCGGTCTCACAATCACTCGATGCTCCAGGATCGCGTGAATGACCGCCTGCACGTTCTCGTGAGAGAAATATTCTTGTCCATGAAGCAACGCATGGGAGCGTGCGGCTCGCAATAGATAAATCCCCGCTCGTGGGCTGGCTCCTAATAAAATATCGTGGTGTTCACGTGTTTTTCGGATTAAGTCAACCACGTACTCTTTCATTTCCGGTTTACCATACACCTGAGAAACTGCAGATTGGAATCGCAAGATCATATTCGCATCGCATAATTGACCGGGAGCGGCAACCGTTCGTTCTTGCAATTCCATCAATTCAATCTCGGAACTTCGATCCGGATAACCGACGTTAACGCGAAACAAGAATCGATCCAACTGTGCCTCAGGTAGTCGGTACACGCCCTCCTGCTCAACAGGATTTTGAGTCGCAAGGACGACGAATGGCTTGGGCAGCATTAGCGTCTCACCCTCGATGGTGACTTGCCCCTCTTGCATCGCTTCAAGCAACGCAGACTGCGTTCTGGCCGGAGCACGGTTTAGCTCGTCGGCCAATAACAATTGACAAAATATGGGACCACGCTGCAGCACAAACTGGGACTTTGATTGGTCAAGAATCCGAGTTCCGGTTACATCCGACGGCATCAAGTCTGGTGTGAATTGAATACGATTGAAATCTAAACCCATCGCCGAAGCCAACGTTCGACATAATGTCGTTTTCGCTGTACCTGGCACTCCCTCTAGCAGCACATGCCCATGAGCGATCGTCGCGATCAAGACCTGTTCCAGGACAGAATCTAAATCAATTAACGTCTTCCCCAATCGTTCGATTACTAATTTTCGAAATTCATTTGCCTCACGAGAGACCGTTTGCAGCTCCACAGTATTGTTCACAGGTTCCTCTTAAAGAAACAAACTAAAATCATATTTAAAGGTGAAAACCGCATTATCTACAATTTTCCAAACTCAAATTTACTAACACCATTTCGCGATCAGGATTCAGCGGTCACTTCGATTCACCACGCGTCATAACAATCATCACCAACCAATTATTTACATCGGCCTCTAATTTTAAAAGACGGCTTTGTGTCCAATAACTAGCGGGCTTCGTCTTAAAATCATTACTTGCCTGGCCCATCTCATCGAAAAGACGTTCAGACTCAGCACCAGGACGAGTTGACAGCCCTTCCGGGAAGCTTGGCCAATCTCGGTAACCTCGTCCTTCCGCTTGTCGGCAAAACGAGTCAAGCAACAGATTTGCAGCCCATTGGCGATCCCGAATTGCTCGAAACTTAGCGAGCTTTTTGCTTTTTAAATGCCGCTCCAAAGCAGCAACACTGGCGGTACGTCGCAACATTTTTTTTTGCCACAGAAAAGCCAAAATCAATGAAACACAAACGCCGAAAAACAGCGCCCAGATCATGCCGCGATTGTAGTCGTAGTCAGAAATGCCATCAATTTGCTCGCGTAGGAACTCGTTGATTAAATCCTTATCTTCGACATCTGCTGCAAGTTGATTGCCAAATTCCAACAACTTCTCAGCAGGAAGTTGTTTCAGGATCTCCCTGATTTCATCGGGCGACAACTGAACAGGCGGTAATTCCATATCCTCAACATTATCATGACGTTTGTAATCCCCATCAACGATGAAGTGAACGTACTTCCGATCAGAATCTTTCAACCAAAGCAAGCTTTGGTAGGCAAACAAATCGTTGCTCTCAGCTGTTATCATTTGGTTGGTAAAAATTGTTTGGTCCGCAATCGCGATTATCCGGCCACCATTTCTCGTTTCACCTGCTGCCGCAAACGCATCAGGAGCACCGACACGCGCAAGCGCAGGATATCGAGCGATCACAGTCAAACTGTCAGCAAACATAATCCCGGGGCGGTTTGACGCAATGGAACGTACTCCATTTAGGCTTGGATGTTTATTAAACCTACGGATGACCGGACAGTCACGATTCGACAGATATCCATCGTTCTCGAATCGAGCGTTTACCGGTTTCCCAAAAAACTTGACGCCATATTTAAGAATGGCATTACGTCCCGATGCTTGATCGCTCGCCACCAAAACCGCGCCTCCTTTGGAAAGAAACGAGTCCAAAACAGACACACGCTCCACACTTCCTAAAACAACAAGGACCGTTTCCTTGGGCCGCGCTACCGCAAAAGTCGCCTCGTTAATAGCTTCTAATTCGACAAACTGAGAGATCAACTCAAGACCTTCGAAGCCGCGTTGCCACTGCCGCCGTAACGCGCCGTCGTCCTGCGAAACACACGGCTTCGCGAACGTCAACAAAAACAGGATGGTCAGCGATCCAGACGAAAGAACGCGATAGAAGTTAAACATTCGTTAACCTTCTACCTTTAATCGAGTCGACAAATCCGTTTTGCTTAAGAGTTTGGAAAGCGACTTTAAGGTTGTTCGACAATTATCCCGCTCGCTTTGTGACAATTCGCCACCAGTTCTGGTGTACCGCATCCGAACGTAACTGCGAACCAACTCATTAATGTTCGTTTCAAATTCCGGAGCATCAGAAAGCAGAACATTTCCAGCATGCTTCGCGTTCCACCACCCCGATTCAGATCCAAATTTATTGAGTAAAAACAGGTCAACGAGAGCAATTAAATCTTGAGAGGACTGGAAATTTGCTCGATCGATACGTCGAGCAACAGCTCGATCCGAAATTATTTTCGAAACACTGATTGAGCGGCGGTTCATTAGCGTGAATAAAAACGCGAAGATCACACCCGCAATCCCAAGCCCAAACAAAAAAGTGAAAATCCCTTTAGATGCCCACCCCGTGTCAGGGCTCGTTGCCTCGGAACGTGTGGCCACCGGTTGCTCGTCTTTTGAATTCCCCTCTGAACTAGATTGTCGCTTTCCTCGACCGCCGGAATTGGACTTCCGACGCGAAGCCCGCGCCTGGTTAACCCAATCGGAACCAAAAGCACCTCCACGTCCTCCAGATTTACCTTCGTTGTCCCAGCCTTCAGCATCCGAACTGAATCGAGGTGAATCATCACCTCCGTCATCTTTCTTTTCCTCTTCCCCGGTACGGCTGACAATTCCTTTGAAAAGAGAGTCTAAATTTCGCTCGAAAAATCCACGATCATCCTCCCCGCCGTCGGCCGAGGATTCTAAAACCTCTTTTGCAGCTTCGACGACAGTACGATCGAACACACTCGCAAGCCTTGGCTTATCTTTCTCGCTCGAATTCTCCCCTGACTCCCCACCAAGAGCATTCGCATCCCGATTCATAAGATTCTGGAGTGGAGCCTGAACCAAATCAGCGAGCCTTTGGAATGAACCGTTAGCTTTCAAGTCGCGCACTTTGTCAGATTTCTGGGAATCTCTCGAAGTGCCCGCCTTTGAACCTAAATTATCACTGTTTCCAAGACCCAACCTGTTATGGTCTTCTTCCCAATCATATTGCCGACCTTTTTCTTCAGCGGCTTTTGGAGCAGTTTCAGTCAGGCCAATTTCCGGTGCCTGCTTTTCAGCTCCTTCAGCCGAATCCAACTTTAAATCGTCAGCCTCAGTATCTCGATTTCGCGACGCCACACCGACACCCTTATCGACATTACCAACTCCCGTATCTAACCCCAGAGGGTCTTCGATCGATCCATTTTCACCTGCTCGTTTACCCCGTTTCTCGCGAGGTTGCCCGCCAATCTCATTTTTTCCATCCGAACTCGGCGGAAGCTTCGGTTTAGTTATCTCTCGGGCTTGCTTTTTATCACCGTTAGCTCCAACGTCCGTCATTTCAGCCTCACTACCCGGCGCACCACTCATCTCGCCTGTGCCTACGCTTTCGCCTTCGCCTTCGCCTTCGCTTGGACTGAGACCTTGCCTTCGCTCAGTGGCTCTACTCGCCCCCTCTCTGTCTGCCGCAAGGCTATTGCTATTCGAATCGACTCTAATCTTCTTCGACTTCGGCAGGGCTTCACTCAGCGCGTCACTTAAGGCATCAAGCGTTTCATTGTCGCTGGCGGAACCTTCCGCTCCCATCCGTTTAAATTTTTCAGCCAAAGACTCCTGAAGCTTATTTGGAACGCCAAGCTTCCTCATGAGGGCCCGCGAAGCCTCTGAATCAAGCCCATTTTTATTTAAATACTGCTGAGCGTGTTTTCGTAAAGCTTCTTGCTTTTCAGAACTCAAGTTTTTAAGCAGAGCCTGACTTTGTGTGGCGAGGTCGCTGAAGTCGTCAGCATTAAACTTGCTTCCATCAGAATTATCGGGTTTAAAAACTGAAAGTCGTTGAATTAACTCTGACGGCTCGACCCGCCCGAGATCCCGAAATCCCCTATCGGACTCTTGTCCCTCCACCTCGGTAATCAAGGGAAGGAACACAACCGACGCGGCAATTGCAAAAACGACCCTTTTTAGCCACTCGTAATTCAAACACTGCGGCCAACTCACCAACTTATTCTGTGGTACCTGAAATTGTCGCCCAGGTTGGGATCGTTTTTCTTGTTTTAGAACTGTGATACTAGCACCTATCAATTCGAGACAGCCTCTTCAATTTTCGTTTTGCAAACGAACTAGAATTCCGTGATCGAAAATCAGGTTCTCAGCAACGAATCTCAACTCTCCGGATTCGCCTCCGGTTCCTTTTGCCTCAAACCGATATTCATAACTTCCACCATTAGCGCGAAAAACATCGCGAAGTAGATGTACCCTTTATCCATATGGGCTCCAACCCCTTCCGCGATCAACATCACACCAATCAAAATTAAAAAACTCAGAGCCAACATTTTCAAAGTCGGATGTTTCTCAACAAATCGACTTACCGGCTCGGCAAAAACAAGCATCACGATCACCGCAATAATTATAGAAGCCACCATGATCGTGATGTCATCCACCATTCCGACCGCGGTGATAACAGAATCAAGTGAAAACACAACGTCGAGTAGCGCAATTTGAATTAAAACGCCTGCAAACATCCGCTTGGTCGGTTTGATGTCAACCGCATCCCCGTGCCCAAATTCATCATGAATTTCATAGACACTTTTGGCAACTAAGAACAAACCGCCTAAAAATAGGATTAGATCTTTAAGAGATACCCCATTGGCCTCTGTAAAATGCTCTTGGTTTACCTCCTTCAAAACCTCTCCTGAGAGATGCCCGGCAGTCGAGGCATCCGTGACGCTCATTCTTTCAATAAGGGTCTGGGGGACTCCAAGATCAGTCAATTCAAAAATTGGCCGCTGAAACTGGGCATCGTGAACGAGATAATAGAGAGACAGCAAAAGCAATAGACGGGTCAACAGCGCTAGCGCAAGGCCCAGACGCCTGGCGAGCGGTTGCTGACTCTTTGGCAATTTTGCCGACGCAATCGTGATGAAAACAATGTTATCAATCCCGAGCACGATTTCCATCGCCGTAAGTGCCAAAAGGGCAATTACAAATTCCATTCAAGGTTCCCCATTCGTTTCACGCTAAAATAGTCCGCTTTAATATATCAATTCTATCGCCCCCGTTACAGGCAATCCTAGTGATTCCACCTAGGTAAAACAAAGCAATAATTTCCGTACGATGTAAATCCTGGCGTTGAAGACATCCAAACTTGCTCCAAAAAAGCAGACTCCGTGCTCACACCCCGCCGACCAAAACTATTTCTGACCGCCACCAAACAAACCTTTAAATCCCTCAAACACTGGAAGCGCAAAACCGGAGGAAGCCCGTTCAACCTCGAGCGTTCCCGTTAATTCAAATCTTTCTCCGTCGACTTCTTTGCTTAACCTCAAATCGCATCCGCGAAACCATCCAAGCACTGGAGCTTGATAATCCTTTGGCAACTCAGGATTTTCAAAATCTGGCCACGCATTTGAAAAAATCGTGTCTATGCCACCGCCGGTCTTTACAACCTTGTAGCTACCCCCCAACGAACAAACCAATTCAACGCCGAGCAAATCTTGACAAATCGCCTGTACCTTTCTTGGGTCAGTCCCTAACTGCCTTGAAACGAAATTCATGAATTTCACATTCGCAATCGACGTTTGCCAACTGCGCCGGTAATTGATCGAGTTTACCCAACGATTAATGTTTGACTCTGGCGCTAATTCGTTGATTTCTAAATGGAACTGACATCGATCACCCGACGGAATTTTGAGATTTTTAAGTGCAAGCCCCTGCAGTCGGGCGAGGTTGTAGGACACCGCATTGAAGCCTCTTACCTGTGCGCTAAACTCTACCGCATCCGTGCTGTCGCTTAAACGATATAACGGACTTTTTAATAATTTGGATTCTCGAATGACCCATTTTTCATTCCTCTTGACCGTCAACTCGTTTCCATTCTCATCCACAACCAATTCACTTGAACTCTCATCGACAACCGATTCGCGTCGCCCCTCCGGAAAGAACCAATTCAAAACACCTGCGGCAGGATCCGCCGCGACAAAACCGGGAACTTCCGCCAATATTTGCTGCAAAACCGAGGGAGCCTTCAAGTCGACTTGTGGATCGAATTCCGCATCATCATCGACAACCAAAAACAAACGGTAATTAAAATTCGGTTTTAAAATTGGCTTCTTCTTTAAACTCAGATTCAGCTTAACGATTGGTGGGAGGGAGTCAGCACCCTCGTTACCGGAAGTGCTTTTACCAGCGTTAACCCATTCAATCTCACTTTCCATCTTTGGGCCAAGGCGACCTAATGCCCAGTCCAAATCATCTTCACCAATTGCTGTGATTCTCGAATCGAAGGAAACAATTTCAATCGAACGACTGCCATCGTTATTCGCTTTTTCTCTTCGATCGAGATGAAAGTAGACCGGTTCAACGTTCCTAATTGAAATTCCCACTGCGGCTTTTGTTTCTTCATATTCTCCGAACTCCAACCGAGTACAATCCTCAACAACAATATCAGCCAAAGGCTTGAAGAAGCCAAATCGACCTCTTTCTTGATCGACCCAACTCCGACCATTTCGCTCAAGACCCTGTAGATCAAATCCTTTTGGCAAAAATTCCCCATCGATTAACTGTGCAATCACGTTGCCAGCGTCAAAAATTCTAACACCTTCGTTTACTGCAGCCAGAGTCGCCATTTCCAACACTTGAATTCTTGCAGACAGGCGGTTACGTCGGGCTAGTTCAATCTGAAAACTAGGTTTAAATAAATTTCTTAAAAAGGCATTGGAAGCAAAAAACAAAATTCGATTGTTGTTTTCTTCGTTAAAAGGATCTTTGGAGCGAAACGCTCTGAAATCTACCGATTCCCCAAGTGATTCGCCTTTACCGTTTTGAATTGCCAGAAACTGCTTCACAATCTCAACAGAAGTCGTTATCAGATGAAAATCACCTTTGACGACATAATACGACCGGTAAAACACCCGCTCCTCAAGCGTAGCCTTCAACACGTTTTCGTTTTGCACATCGGCGCGTTTAACACGCGTTTCGATAAAATTCACGTTATGTCCAGCGAACTCATCCGCCTCGCTGACGCCTTGCCACACGCTGTCGATGTCATCGATTGTTAAACCACTCTCCTTCGGAATCCTCTTAAAAATCCGTTCCTTAGCTTCTTTGACAATTTTCTTTCGTTTGTTTTCGAAATTCTTCCTCAAAGACCCAGTCTGATTTGGCTGCGCTTGCAAAACGACGCCCACCCCAGCACCGCTACGAAAATAAAAATCAGATCCAATCAGCGCGACATCGTTCACTTTCGTCCCGCCAAACCACTTATCAAATGGCCCCGATTGAACGCATAACTGTTCTAAGAACTTCGATTGAACGAGATTCTTGTAGCCCCGGACCGTCAACATTCGACTAAGATCCCCGCCGTATTCCTCGATCAGTCCTTTGAGCCAAATTTGGTTGTTCCAATTACCAAACCTCAGATAAAAACAGTTCGCTGGCACCACATTCGCGATTCCTTCGACGACTGGAGCTTGAGCCAACGCCGGACTTCTCTTAACCGGCAACTCGATTGGACGAGGCAGGGAAGATCGCGCGAGGAGAACGTTCTGCGGGGGATTCATCGACTCAGCAATTAAGTCGCTTCGAGTCGATTCGAGATCCAACAGAAGCCCAACCGTTCTCGATAATGATTTGACTTTATCTTTCTTTTTATTTCTCGAGTCCTCTTTTTTGATCCTAACTCGCCCGAGCAGCATGCTCTCTAGATAATCCTCTAAGATGGGCGGATAATCATTGATGGCTCGCTGTGCTGCCATCGCTTCTACAAATTGCTTACGCCACTTCTTTGCGTACTTTCTTTCGAAGGGATCAGGCTTACATACCTCAATCACAACTCGTAGTTCGCGCGACTCACCAGAACCGCGCATACTTAGCCGCAACGGTCCACTTGTGTCGGAGCTCTTAAATAGGAACCAAATTTTATGAACGCGAATTTGGTTTCCCATCGGTATCTGCAAAAAGGTTTTAAGCTTTCTCAGGGCCGGAGCTTCCACGAACGAGTAAAAGATTCGATTGTCAGCTTCAACTAACTCGGCAGCGCCGATACGCTCAATTGCCTCGTCTCCCTCTTGCAACATAAATGTCACATAACCAATTCCAAATTCGTCTTTCTCGGTATCAGAACTGACGAACGCACGCGCTCCGGTTAACGCAGGTTGATTGTCCTGCCGTTCGATTTGGCGAAGCCCGATCCCTTGATTATCCTGACCAATCGATAAATTAGAACAAAACAGAACGGTCAAGATCGAAGCCACAAGAATTCGGTTGCCCCAAAATTGGCAACTAGCAACCAGAGGATAAAAATTTGCTAAACTGTGAGTGCCCAAAATAAACCTCTTGAGTGAGTAAAACCTCTGATTGCAGAATGGCAATTGTCATCTGGATAACGAACAAATCAAAGCCCAAGTAAAATTTTAAACCTGGCTTCCACCATGCAACCGTACCAAAGCGACCGAGAATGCTACCAAGAAGCAGCTCGTATTATTCACAACTGCGATGCCGTATTGATCACCGCAGGCGCCGGTTTAGGAGTTGATTCTGGCTTACCCGATTTCCGTGGGACGGAGGGATTTTGGCAAGCTTATCCAGCGTTTCGACAAAAAGGTTTAGATTTTTTCGATTTGGCAAACCCAAGATGGTTTAAAGACGATCCACAGCAGGCATGGGGATTTTACGGCCACCGCCAAAATCTCTACCGTGCAGCAACGCCTCACGCAGGATTCAAAATCTTGTTGGATTGGGTTCGGAAAGTCGATCACAATTATTTTGTATTTACCAGTAATGTCGATGGACATTTCCAGAAAACAGGATTTTCACCCGAGCGAATTCACGAGTGCCACGGCAGTTTTGAATTTCTCCAATGTAGCGATGCCTGCACAACTCAAATCTGGAGCTCAGAAAAGACGCATTTAGAAATCGACGAAGAATCCTTTACAGCGAAACAACCAATCCCCAAGTGCCCTGTTTGCCATGCCCCAGCTCGTCCCAACATTTTAATGTTTGGGGACTCCGGTTTCATTCCTGATTACCATCAAACACAAAACCAAAAATACAAAAACTGGCTTACAAGCCTTTCCGCCAAAACGAGAATCGCAATTATTGAAATCGGTGCAGGAACAGTAATCCCTACGGTCAGATCCGAATCAGAAAAAATTGCCCGTGAATTTAACCAACCAATGATTAGAATAAACCCGCGTGACAACAAAGGCCCGGAGTTCTGCATCTCAATTGGTGATGGCGGCCTGGAAAGCTTATGTCAAATCGAGAATGAACTGCGACTCATCAAAGAGTAAAACTCAGTGCATGATTGCATCAAGAAATTACAAGTTTCTGCTCTCTTAAAAATTGAATCTAACTCCGCGGCGTCTAAGATCACTGGCCAGCCTCCTAACGGATTGATACTGAACGGCATCCCAACCAAGTGCCCGCGCGCCCTCGACGTTCTCTAAGCGATCGTCAACAAACAAACATTTTGACGGTTCAACCGCTGCGATAGCCAACGCATTTTCATAAATGAGAGCATCCGGCTTCATGGAACCTATTTTAAAACTTAAAATAAAATCACTAAATAGTTCACTCAGAATTGGAAATCTCGCCAAGGCAAACTCCCAATGCGCGATACACGTATTTGATAAAATCCCAATCGAAAAATTAACAGCTCTTAATTGAGCGATCAGTGGAATCAATTCGCGGTTCAGGGAAAATATGTCACTAATCGTATGGATTACAAAATCGTGATCGAGATTGGAATCCGACATTTTGGAAAAACGCTCGCAAAACACCTGCTGATTGACTTCGCCGCATTCAAATGCCTGCTGAAGACCAGAATCAAAAATCCACTCAATCACTGACGACGGCGAAGCATCGATCGCATCCCCAATTCGCGCTGCTGCACGCGCATGATCAAATGGGAGGATTACATTACCGAGATCAAAAAACAAGTATTGAATTTCAGCCATTCGAACTAAACCCCACAAACATCAGGCTGTTAATGATCCTCGCACCCTCGCGTGTTCGCTTCGCCCCGCCAGGAGCCAGTATATTATTATTCCGAAATAGCACGAATTCCCAAACCCCATGAAACCCCCGAGCCATAATCGGTCTGCGTATTTAACAGACTAGCTGATTAATGCCACAATTTTCAACGCCGAACGGAATTTCCATCCGGCAATAGCGGATATCTTGTTGTTTGCCTTTGATTTATCCGGTCTTTTCAACGGGCCCGGCTTTCTAAAAACACCGAAATCCATCGGTGATTTGATGCCCGTTTAGACTCACGAAACAGTTACTACACCTTGAAAATGAATTACCAAGTTGTCCGCGACCATTCTAGGTGCGGCGAACCGACGGGATGATCATTACCATGCAATCAGCAAAAAGCTCGGAAATAACTAACCTCGCCCAGTTAAAAGAATCAGGTTGGAATTCCGAATCTGTGAAGTCAGAGATTCGGCGTAATTTCCTCCAACAACTCGCTGCGGGCGAAGAACTTTACCCCGGCATCATCGGCTACGAAAATACGGTAATTCCAGAAGTTAATATTTCCCTAATTTCTGGGCATGACATGCTGTATCTAGGGGAGAAGGGCCAAGCGAAGAGTCGGTTAATGCGCGGCTTGATTCGATTTCTTGATGAAGAAATCCCCTACCTAGATATTCCAGAAGCACCGTTCCATGAGGATCCGTTAAATCCGTTAAGTAGTGTTGCCAAAGTATTCGTAGCAAATCGAAGCGACGACGAAATCCCAATTAAATGGTGGCACCGTGATGATCGATTCGCCGAACGTCTTTCTCCCGGAACAAAATTTGCAGACATCATTGGCGAAATCGATCCTGCAAAACTGGCAGGCGGGGCGAGCATGTCCACCGAAGACGCTCTTCACTTCGGGCTGATTCCAAGAATGCACCGCGGCATCTTCGCGATGAACGAACTACCCGAACTTGACGAATTGGTTCAAGTTGGATTGTTCAACATTCTCGAGGAGAGAGATGTGCAAATTCGCGGATATCCGGTTCGCTTCGAGATTGATGTTATGATTCTGTTTTCTGCAAACCCATCCACTTTCAATCGAAGCGGCAAAGTGATTCCGCAGTTGAAAGATAGAATTGGGAGTTCCATACAAACCCACTATCCCACGGAACGTGATCACGGAATCCAAATCACGGAGCAGGAGTCCGGGATAGACCTTGAAGGCGACTATCCCATTCGAGTGCCCTACTTCATGAAAGAAATATGTGAGCAAATTACCGTGCAGGCGAGAAAGTCAAAGTATGTTGACCATCAATCCGGTGTGAGCGCACGATTCAGTCTTGCGAACTATCGGACAATGATTTCCAGCGCCAGACACCGCGGAGTAATAACCGGCGAAACTCCCGCTGTCCCAAGGATAAGCGACCTTGGTCACCTTCACACCTCGGCACTTGGGAAACTTGAACTCGACCTGATGGGCAGCCATCAGATGTCAGAAAGACAGGTACTCGACAGTATCGTTGCCGAAGCAATTCAAATTGTCTTTGAAGAGTACGTTTCCGAACATGGGCTATCCGAAATCGCCGACATCTTCTCCAAGGGGATAAAAATTGAGGTCGGAGATCTAATTCCGTCAACCCAATACGCTGACCGCCTCCAGCGCGTACCTCCTGCGTGGGAAAAGGCATTTGAAATTAACGCATCTAATGACGCCGCAGTGCGTGCCTCCTGTGTCGAATTTGTTTTAGCAGGCCTGTACTCTCTTGATAAAATCTCGCGGAACCAATCCCACGGTCATTCCTCTTACGAAATTTAATCTATAGACCGCCTAAACGCCTTAGGATTTTCGATGGCAAGCAATAGAAAAGTTGGTGGAATTGTTCAGACGTATATGAAGTACGACCCTGTCAAATTCCCGAGCCCAACCCAACCTCCACCGGACATCGTTTCGTCTTTGATGAATCGGATGCTGGCGACGGGGGATACCCGCGAACTTACTGCCGAAGAACTTGCAAGGGCGATCCGAATTGACCCCGAACAGTTTTCGGGTTTTGGCCCGAGCATCGACCAGATGCAAGCCGCACTGGAGGAAAGAAAACGCAAGATACTGTCCACCTACGAAACGAATTCTGTCCATCTGAAGGCGAGAAAACGATTCCAAAAGCATGCGAAAAATTGCCCAAAGACCGACCCTGAACTGAAAAAGAATTTGCTGCAAGCTGTTCAACAGGAACAACTTTACGATCTTGAGCGAATCTACTACCTCGCCGGAGACGACACATCCCCTTTTGCCCAGCACGTCGCTCAACTGATTGCCCGTCTAACAACGAAATATGAAATTGATGAACTCGTTTCTAAGTATCAATTTACTGGCAACGAGTCTTTACAAATTCCAGAAGCAATTGACGTTAAAGAAGAGCTAGAAAAAATTGATGAATTGCTGGAACAATTAAAAGAGGCCAGAGACACCGCACAGATCGGAATTATAGACATCGATCAGCTTAGTGAATTTATGGATCAGGAATCCATGCAGGCCCTCGAGGAGATTCAAAAGTCCATTGAAGAATACGTGAAAGACATCGCCGAGCAACAAGGGCTGGCTGCCAAGAACGGAAAGTTCGAATTAACACCTCAGGCTTACAGAGTTTTCCAAGGTAAATTGCTTTCCCGAATCTTTAGTAACCTCAAAGAATCCAAAACCGGCCGACACACTGGAAACATTACGGGGGAAGGGGCAGTTGAATTACAATCGACCAAGCCATACGAATTTGGGGATTCCTTGACTCACATGGACATCCCACAGACGTTTGTCAACGCAATGCTGCGATCAGATAGTAAACTTCCAATTCGATTAAAGCCGGAAGACATTGAAATCCATCGCACTCGCAACAATCCCAAATCAGCCACCGTTGTCGTGATGGATATGAGCGGATCAATGCGGTACGACGGGCAATACATCAACGTCAAAAGAATGGCGATGGCGATGGAAGGTTTGATCCGCAGTGAATTCCCCGGCGACTATCTTAACTTTGTTGAAATGTATACCTTCGGTAAAATCCGATCCTCCGGTGAAATCATCGATCTGATGCCGAAACATGTCACCATCCACGACCCATGGGTCCAACTGAAAGTGGATATGGGGCGCGAGGATGTCAGCGAGACGATGATCCATCAACATTTTACCAACATTCAACATTCCCTCCGCTTAGCTCGTCAACTTCTCGCAAGCCAAGACACCCCCAATCGTCAAATCGTATTAATTACCGACGGACTGCCAACAGCTCACTTTGAAGACAACATGCTGTACATGCTTTATCCACCCCACCCACTCACAGAAGCCGCGACCATGCGAGAGGGTGCGTTGTGTGCTCGCGACGAAATCACAATTAATACCTTTTTAGTACCCAGCTGGTCTCAGTCGGAAGAAGACATTCGATTTGCTCATCGGCTGAGCGAGCAAACCAAGGGACGCGTTTTCTTTACCGCCGGTGGGGATCTCGACCGTTTTGTCGTTTGGGACTATCTAAATCGGAAACGTGAAATTCTTGGCTGATACTAATCGAGTCAAGTCTCCGCAACTTCACCCTCAATTCTTGCCAAGGCAGAGATCTACATTCACGGCATAGTCTTTTTTATTTCAGGTGATGGTATCTAGAACGCTAGACGCAACTTCTAGAATTCCACTTCTGGCAAGTCCACTCGCTCACCGTCAGCAGTTAACTCCATCCAAAAAAAAGGTCTATTCTCTATCAGATCCTCAACGGGAGAAAAGAATTCCGCCAGCGAGGCGAATTGGTCTTTTGTCAGGCTACTGCCATCCTCCTGAGCTCCGTTTTTTGACACAATCAATACTTGATAGGGAACGCCAACGACTGCATTGGAGTCAATGGTGACTTCGAACTGACCGTTCTCATCTGCCCGAACAACGGCACCACCTAGCCGATGGATCCGGTCAATAGCCTCATTATCCAAAGCTTGAAACGAATCTGGATGTACCAACGCGCCCTGTGATCGTGCGTTGGGTTTTCTGTTAGTCGGTAAAATCAAAACCACGGCGCCACGATCTGCTTTTAGATCGCCTTCATCACGATAGGCGACCGCGCCATAAACTCTGCAATCCAACGTTCGGTTAAAATCGGCCGACGTTGGCGAGGTCAACCCGCTAACCAACAACCCCATCATAAAAAAAACGCCCGCTGTAATCACAAGCAACAAAGCCTGCGCGTAAACCACCCAACGCGGAATTTGAATCAATTCACGAAAAGATTGCACCTCACCTGACTCGCCTTGCTCACCCAGATTGTCACCAGAATGTCCACTTGCCATTTGCATCTCTCTCGAGTTTTTTCCCGTTGGTGTATCAGTTCTGTTCAAAATCTTTCAAACCACAAAAAACCCGATTCCCCCAACAACTTTCCCAAGCCGTTATGAGTTATCTCACACCAACTCGGGAAGGAAACTGAAAACTCTCTATTTATCCCAGTTTGCGGTTTGCAAAACAAGCTTATCGCAACGAGCTTATTTGGCTAAGATTGTAACAAATCGCATTGGTGACATTATTATCCCCCGCAGTTTTGTACTGCAAACAGGATCCGATTGTAATAAATTTAGGTACCGCGTTCATCTTGATCGCGGAAACATTGAAACCAGGACGCCATGCCCATCATCCAAATGTTTGCCGCTCAAATTTCGAGTCCCACCATGCTTAATCAAAATCGGACGACTCAAATCAAAATATCGCCAACACACCCAGACTTAGAGAGAAGCCAAATTGCCAGCAGGCCACTGATCGGTTTCGCAAT
>Ga0075437_11195_pt1 | contig 25969 bp, 24 predicted proteins | sample MintriMetagenome_FD_74266 | JGI IMG/M metagenome (GOLD analysis project Ga0075437, IMG submission 74266) | Marine eukaryotic communities from Monterey Bay, USA to study complex ecological interactions - Minidiscus trioculatus and... | ecosystem: Environmental > Aquatic > Marine > Unclassified...
ACAAAACACCAGTATACAATAAAGAGAGTTTTGTGACAACTACACTTTCTTCATACAATGTTTCATCCCCAGCCCCCATGCTGGCGCTGGTTGTGCAAACATCATTAAGTGGCTGCAGTATTGGGAGTCAGATCCCTAAAAACATTTCATAAGTGTTTATCAGCCTGTTGTATATATATGAAATGAGAAATGAATTATAAATAAGCTCTTTCATGATTGCATACTGTCAATATACAGCCAAATGTTGCTGGGTTTTGAGTTTTTTTCACATGATGTGCCACAAGTGGCAACAAAAGTAGGTTAGTAGGTCTTCCAAATGTGTTTAGAGTCTTTATCATCTTGTTATGTACCTAAACAATGTTGAATGATTATTATATATGATCCTGTGTGATTGCATTTATAACTACTATCTCCATTCATCTGATACGTGCAGAATTTGGGTGTTTTATCGGTATTTTCTTGCTTATTCATGATGCATTTGGACAGTATCAGCCAAGTTTGTCATTATAAATAGATAATTGATGTAAAGAAGATAACATTTGATTATTGAGTCATCTCCTAGTCCCTAATATCGAAGGCACTACAGTGGATTTAGTGCCAAAAACTTATGTGGTGTGAAGTTTGGGTTGGTTTCATCTTGAAAGTTCTAAATCATTGCTTTGAAGTTTCTCATAATATCTTTGTTAGTATCGATTGTTTGTTGATATTATTATTACCTCGATATCATATTTATGGCGGGGGGACGAAAGAAATCATCTAAGCTGGCAGCTCAGTCAGCTGCTATATCAGCGGTGGGAGAATCTATGAATGGTGAAGATGAAGAGATACCAATGATACAACAACCAAGAACTATCCTCGGCGTTCTCCTAATATCTTTTCTCTCCTACTTGTTTGTTGCAAATTCAAACCAAACATTACCAAACTCAGTATCCAACTTTAATACTACCGAATTATTCAATTTATCTAATTATGATATAAATCTGTCATCTTCAAATGAAATGCTCAAGACAGCATATAATGAATTCTATGCCGACACTGTTCAGGTGAGTTCTAAAAGCATGTGGGATATAACATCATATAATGGACATGTATTTATTTTTTCTCATATAATTCGACTATATCTAATATGATTGGACTATATCTCATATGATTTGTCTAACATGATGCATTTATCATATCTCTTACGATTTAATACTATGCACAATTATTATATAAATAGCCACTAGTAGATATGGGAATGAGAAGTTTCAATAGTACTAAAGAGACAGAAGAGTCATCGCGTATAGGGTATCAACTCCAACAGCAGAATGCAAGCGCAAAATATCCTATTGTTATGATCCCAGGATTTGTTACATCTGGTCTTGAAGTATGGCAGGCAAAAGCTTGTATGAAGAAGCATTTTAGACAAAGAATATGGGGAAGTGCATCAATGGCGAGCTTATTTTTTGGAGATCGTCAATGTTGGAGGGAGCATCTTACTTTGAACCGAGAGACTGGTATGGACCCACTACAGATCAGAGTAAGATCTGCACAAGGATTTGAGGCGGCAGACAACTTCATAGCAACATAGTGAGTAGCATATATAGGTTGCAATAAACTCTCATTGGTATGATATGCCTCACTCACCATAATGTCCTATTCATCAGTTGGGTTTGGAGTAGAATAATAGAGAACTTGGCAGACGTCGGTTATGATGGAAGTCTAATGACAATGATGTCTTATGACTGGAGATTGGGGTATAAACATATGGAGGAGCGTGATGGATATTTCACCAAGCTAAAGCATACAATAGAGGCACATTATATCACACCAGGAGAGAAGGTTGTTATGATCTCTCACAGCATGGGAGGAACTGTTTCATTCTACTTCTTGCAGTGGGTGGTGGCAGACGTCAAGATTGGAGGAGGTGGAGGAGGGAAAGGTTGGATTGAGAAATATATCCATTCTTTTATCAATATTAGCGGGACTCTTCTAGGAGTACCTAAGAGTATACCCAGTCTATTGAGTGGTGAATTAAAAGACACTGCACAAATGTTTCCTCAAGTGGGAGAGCTCTTAGAACAATACTTTGGACGAAGGTGGCGTCGTAACCTATGGACTACATGGGGAAGTCTGTATGGTATGCTTCCAAAAGGTGGCGATGGGATATGGGGATTAGGCGCTGACCTTAGTCATGCTAATGAGGATTCAAACACCAGTGAAGATAATACGGCAAATGTCACAAGAGCAATACTACAGAAACTCATGAAATTGAAAGCGGCACCAGCAATCGTATTCAATAACGGAACAGAAGAAATCTGTCCCATCTCTTCTTTGGAAGGAAGTAACGCTTTTGAAGAGAACACAACTCCAACCTTGAAGAAATCAGAAAAAGGAGGATTCACTGCAGCTGACTTGCACATCCCCGAGTCTCGGAAATGGTCAATGACTGAAACAATTCAATATCTAATGCAAAAAGATCAATCAGAGGGAGGATCTTATCATGCTATCTACTCACTTGATACAAAAGAGGGTTGGAAGAAGAAAGGGAAGGATCATAGATTCTGGAGCGACCCTATTGCTACGCCGTTACCAAAGGCACCTTCGTTAAAGATATACTGTTTGTACGGCACAGGTCTAGAAACAGAAAGGTCGTATCACTATAAAGTGCAATGCGACAAACTCCCTGGGTCACTTGCAGAGAAAAGCTGTCCCATAATGAATGTGAATGAAACTAGTACAGCAAACATCTCAAATCTACCTGGCTGCAATGATGTTGATGTTCAGGATTTGGTAGAACAAGAAGACGAGCCGCTTGAATCGCCATTATTGATTGACACTGCGGCCAAAGACGAAACTCAGAACATTCAGAACGGAGTTAGATTCTCTGATGGTGATGCGACTGTCCCTCTCATTTCACTCGGCTACATGTGCCAGAAATGGTCAGAACCGAAGAATGCGCATAATCCAAGCGGGATAAAAGTCTATACTAGGGAAAAGAAACATGCAGCCGAAGTATTACTAACTGATCCGGGCAGAATGGGTCCAAACTCAGGGGAACATGTAGACATTCTGGGCAATGTAGGAGTGATAGAAGATGTGGTTAGAATTGCCACAGGATTTCAAGTTGAACAAAAGGTGGACGAGGAAGTTATAGTGAGTGATTTGAAGAGGATTGTAAAGGCCATTGATGATCATGAACATGGTGGCTCGGACAATATAATACGTTAAGATATGGAAACTGGAAATAGAACCACTTAATGGTTATATAAACATGTTTTGCTCACAAAATCAGTTGCATTAATTTGCTAAATTACATAATACCAATATTGACTAATCATTTGTACATATGGTCATCTCCTTACCTATTCCGCCAGCCATACGCCTCGTGGACCAGCAGTAGTTACCTTCCCTCCCACAAATGAAAATCCACTTAATCCATCCGAAGATGTTACCGAATGTACCTCGGGTGCCTCTTCCGCCCCACCTAATATAAGAGCCTCCATTTCTTCCTCTGTAATGGCCGGTCTACCATACATTGATGAGTATGGCATCTGTGTAATTGACGTTGGTGCGCTTGGACTGTTAGATGTTGGGATTGTTGTTGTCGTAGTTGTTTGATTTGGTTCATCTGTTGCAGTAAGTAGTTTCTTCCACCCCTCCTTTCCAAGAAAATGAATAGATGGAACCCGTGCAGTAGATGAAGAAGATGATGTTGTTGATAATGTTGGTGCAGGTTCATCATTTGCCAACATTTGTTCAGCATCCAACGAGACATTAACTTCATTAGTATTACTCTCAACTGATGACGTTGCCACACTTGTATCTGTATCTAATACATATAATCCCTCACCAACTTCAATAACTGCTTCTACATCACCCAATTGTTTTACTAGTACACCCTCTTGTTCAGCCTTGATATCAATTGTAACTTTATCAGTCTCAACGAGGGCTAGTACATCTCCCTCAGAAACACGAGATCCGGGTGGAACACACCATTCAACAATTGTACCCTCGGTAATAGAATCACCCATTGTTGGTACGTTGACAGTAATTTGTGCTTGCATATTTGATGTATAAGATATAGGGCGAAGATTTAGATTTATTTTTGATGATTGCAATACTACTTTTTGATTGGCATTTGACTGTATCTGCCTTGATACTGCCGATACCCGGGGTAATATTCTAGACAACATGCTCATATTTATTGATTAATATTAGGTACACTCTTATACGTATTATCAGACGCGGTAGTAGACATATCACCTTCAAGCTAGGTACGAGTTTGAGTTTTTGAGTTTTGGAAGATTTTGTTGGATGTTCATCATTGAGATACAACATACTAATCACAAGAGCAACACCTTAGATGGGTATTGAATTCATTATCAGAATAAGGTGGGTGGTAGTATAGGCATACATATATTGTATCCACTAAACTCAGTTATTATATTTTGATTGGTGGTTCGGTGACAATATGTATTTGTGGGCGCAGCGGGCACGCACTTCTCGCCCGTGAGTTATTTAGTCGGTCTGATGGGAGATAATATAGTAGATATTCATATAGGTACAATATGTTGATGATTTCATTTCTATCGCTACTGCTGGCGGTTGCTTGTTCATCAGCATTTCAGATTACAACAACACAAAGAGAAAGAAGAACAGCAGTAAATACCAAGTTGAATTCATATACTTTACAATCTACAATAGATATAAAAGAGAATGCTCCGAGAGATATTGCAACAGTATATGATTGGGCTGCCAATTACGGCATACAGACTATCCCAGGTTTTGAGTTATCAACTCAAGATGGATATGATTACTATGCAACGACTAGTCAGGAGATACCTGCTGAAACTCCCATTGTATATGTACCAAACGAATTAATACTGACAGGCAATAAAGCAAGGTTAGAGTTTGGCACGGAAGTTTCTGCAGCTGAACGTTCATTAAAACTATCTGATCATGGTTCATTCTATCTGTTTCTAAAGATATTGAAAGAGTACGAATTGGGTTCAGATAGTTATTGGTATAGTTGGTTGAACAGCCTTCCTCGATATTATAGCACAGGAAGTGCTATGACTCAATTTTGCTTCAGTTGCCTTCCACCATATGCTGCCAAGCAGACCCAGCAAGAAAAAAGCAAACTGAAGAGATTCGAGTTGGCATTAGATGAAATACCTTTCCTTAGTGAAGAGACTAAATCAAATGAAGAATTGCTACTGTGGGCATATAATGTCGTTCATACAAGATATCATGAAAATTCATTCGGCGATTATTGTCTACTACCAATGGCTGATTACTTTAACCACTACGGGGATACGAATGATGTATACATAACATTTGATGCAGATGGAAACTGTTATGCCAATTCGCTTCAAGACGTTAGAGCTGGTCAGCCCTTAAGGATGTGTTTATGCGATCCAACGAATCCTTCACAAACTCTTGCAAAGTTTGGATTTTTGGATGAAAGCTCACCGACAACCTACTGCAAGTGGATAGCTGAAGATCCTTCTTCAGAAATAGCCCAAATGGGATATCCTTCCAAGATGTTGTTTGATAATAACGGTGGAATCTCGACAGAAGTATGGGATGTGATTTTATACACAGAACTTGGCAAAGTAAGTTTAGAGCAACAGCAAGCATTCTTTCAGGCTTTTATTCAAGGAGATGAACAAACAAAGTCCAACTATCACAACCAATACTTCCCACAGACTCTGGCGGCCCTACAACAACATGTAGATTATATTTTGAATGAACTGGATGAACTGTCAGTGTGGCAAGTGACAAAGTTAGATACAGGTAATCATCCAAGGCTTCCACTAATCATGAAGCACAACGATTTTGTGAAGAATACTTTCTCTTTGGTACAACAGAGTCTACGCAACATGAGCTCTTAATTAAGTCATAAGAATGTCTTTATTCACAACTTCTTCCATTAGCATATTATCATATTTAGCGATAGCATCTATACTTTCTCCAATCAGACGCAATCAAGCGCATATGACCTCTTATTCATAAGAACCTTCAGGTAATAATCCCTTAACTTCTCTGACAAACCTCGTTTTAATTGCCTGATCATTACCAAGTGGTGTCAACTCTTTCAAGCTTGCCAAAACAGGTGCTCTCTTAAATACCAATCGTTCCTGCACTGACTTTGGAAACAATGGTTTAAGTAGACCAACAAATGCCTGCAATATCAATGGTAGATTTAAGATCATAGTCGGTCCAGCTAAACTCGGGTACAAGCTTTCATATTGATCACTTGATGCTGTTAATGCTTGACTAAACCGTTTATCAGGAGCTTTCCTTACACCACTAATATCATTTGCAAATATAACTGAACACATTCGACCTGTGGAAGCTGATCTCTTGTTTGCAATGATGTTATGCACCTCTTTAGCATACATGAAGAAGTCACATACCTGATCAACAGATGCTTTATCCATTAATGCCTTGTCATCAATTTGTGATGCCCTAATAACATACACCAAATCACCATCTTCTGTAGAAGTTGTAATAACAGCCTTGGGTGTGATAAAGTCATTAATTAGTTTGGCATGAGGTGCTGCATCTCGAACAAAGTCGTTATCCCATCCCCCGTTTGCTGTTGCTTTCTCCACTGCCGCTTGTGCTGCATCAACAATTTGTTTACCCTTACTTTTCCTCCAATCAATAGCATCTAATAATAAGTTTTCAGCTTCCTTTTCATTATCAGGCTTGGCTATCATATTATATTATGAAGTAACATAGATTGAGATGAGATGCAATGATTATGATATATGATATGCACAAAAAAACAAAATAGATACTCACCTAACGCAAACCGCAACAAAGCAATCTCCGACATATCAGTACCATCTGGAACGGCCTTTGCTAATTCATCAACAACATATCGATTATTAATTAGTACACCCTCTGTCTTTGCACCAATTTTATATCCCGGTCCTGCATAAAGTTGAGTTGTTCTAACTTTATTATTATTGTTGTATATGACATTATTGAAGGCTGTTGCCGATGAGACGAGTAGAGCCGACGCTACTGCAAGATAGCGGAGCACCATGATTCGTTATCGTACCTATTATTGAAAGATTGACATTCAACTGCATATTTTGAGTTTGGCCACGTATGTGCAACTCTTTATGTCACTATCTCACACCTCCACCAATTTTTTTTCTCCCTCGTCATTGCAAATTCAATAGTACTGTGCACCATACATTACTTACTTCTACTACCCCTATTCTTAGTCCCCATTCGCCTACACTATAACTATATTCTCATTGCAATATCGTACTGCAACAATCGACGTGCACCAAACATACTACCCAACCTCTATCGACCACACTGCAATAACTATACTATATTAAACAACAACAACAACAATGGGATCTGATTCAGCCAAACGATATAATGAAAAGCGAGCCAAGGCGGCTCAAGCGGCAATAGATCGAGAGCTTGATAACGGTGCCGATAGTATAGATTTCGAGGGCCAAATTGCCCAGGACACCAAAGACTCTGCAATGGGTAAGGGTGATGAGGAATTATATGAAAAGAAAATGTCAAAAGAAGAGAAGAAGGCCTTAGCGAAGGCCAAACGCGAGGCTAAGAAGAAGATGAAGAAGAGTTCTAGTAAGGGTAGTAAACTCGATTTAACAGAAGAAGAGAAGAAGGATGATAGTACAACACCTGCTGCTGCATTGGGTAAATTATCATTGGACGATCCAAATTCAGATGAAGCAAAGCAGGATGCATTACTGGAAGAATTGTCCAAACAAGAGATTGTGGTAACATATGAACAGAAGAAGGGCAATTTACATGCCAATACACGTGATATTAATGTTAGTGGTGTTAGTGTAGCGTTCCATGGCAAGTTATTAATCGAGGAGACACAGGTGGTTATTAATTATGGTAATCGGTACGGTTTTATTGGGCCTAATGGATCTGGAAAGGTATGTCTCATAAGAATATTGTATCGTTATTTGTGCATATCATGTGTCACATTTTTTTTGTGTATTCTCACCTCATCCACATATATCATATAGTCAACTGTAATGAAAGCAATTGCAGCCCGAGCAATTCCCATCCCATCGGCACTTGACATATACTTCCTTGATAGTGAATACCCCGCCCGTAATGACATAACAGCCCTCGAAGCTGTATTTCAAAGTAATGACGAGGTAGCTCAACTGGAGAAGAAAGCTGAAGAACTAAATGATGCAATGGCAGAAGCGGATGAAGATCAACAGAATGAAATCCAAACGAGTTTGGAAGCTATATATGATCGATTGGATCAATTAGATGCTGCTACGGCCGAAAGTCGTGCTACTACTATTCTACATGGACTTGGCTTCACTCTAGCCATGATGCAACAGAATACTTGTGAATTCAGTGGTGGATGGAGGATGAGAGTGTCACTCGCTAGGGCACTGTTTCTTGAACCGGAGTTTCTCTTGCTTGATGAACCGTGAGTAGATACTATATGATTTACTCTTTGCTTTTCATGTGTATGACTTCATGGTATCCTAATTGGAATTTCCATTTTTTTTTTCTTTTGTAGTACCAACCACTTGGACATGGATGCTGTGATTTGGCTTGAGGAATACCTATCGAAATGGACAAAGATTTTATTCTTTGTTTGGTAAGTCTTTATATGACTATCATTATGTTTTATCTGCACATGTTCACGATTAACTTGCATATCTTCATTTGATATATATTTAAAACATACAGCCATTCACAAGATTTCATGAATAATGTATGTACCAATATTGTACGGTTAGACATGACATACAAAAAGCTCCGTTACTACAGTGGCAATTACGACACATACGTACAAACACGACGAGATCAAGATATGGTCCAAATGAGAGCGTATGATGCCGAGCAACGTGATATTGCTGAAATTAAGGACTTTATTGCACGTTTCGGTCATGGTACGGTTAAGATGGTCCGTCAGGCCCAAGCTCGTGAGAAGTTGCTGCAAAAGAAGTTAGAGGCCGGTCTAACGCCCCTCCCAGAGCAAGATCCTGATTGGGATTGGTCATTCCCTGATGCAGGTCAAGTAAGTACTTCTTCAATACATAATATTTAGCATGATATGATCGTTTACATATTACAAATCTCACACTTTTTACTCATTTGTCTTTACAGTTGCCTGTACCTGTATTGGCCATTGAAAACGTTAGCTTCGCATATCCAGGAGGCAATGAGTTGTACTCAAAAGTTGACTTTGGAGTAGATTTGCAAACTAGAGTGGCACTTGTAGGCCCTAACGGAGCGGGTAAAACCACCCTCATCAAGTTGATGACTGGAGATTTAAACCCCACCAAAGGTCAAGTTAAGAAGAACATGCACCTCAAGATCTCTCGTTTTACTCAGCACTTTGAAGAAAAGTTGGATCTGACGATGACTCCATTAGACTTCTTCAAACAAAAGCTCATGCCTGAGGAACCCATTGAAAAGATTAGGCCTTTACTTGGACGGTATGGTTGTACCGGAGATCAACAGTCACAAGTTATGAATCAATTGAGTGCTGGTCAGAAGGCGAGGATTGTCTTTGCCATCATTGCTCATGAGAAGCCACACTTGCTGTTGCTTGACGAGCCTACGAATCCACTTGATATGGAGTCGATTGATGCTCTTGCACGATGTCTGAACAAGTTCAAGGGTGGAGTTCTGATGGTTTCACATGACATGAGATTGATTTCTCAATGCGCACAGGAAATCTACATCTGTGATGAGAAGAAGGTAACCAAGTATAGAGGAGACATCATGGACTTTAAGCTACATTCAAGAAAGGCTAATACAAAGAAGTTAGCTCAACATATGAATGGTTAAGCTCATGGGAAGATTGTACATACAATAGGGGGGTAAACTAAGTTTGGGGTATATGTTTATGCAATACTACTACCAACAAAGCTATCACTATCTTTACTTATATTCTACTCACTAATTTCTAACGTCGACTACATATACCTTCTATATCACAGTATTTCACACTGTGATGCCTTTGGAGTACAACTAACTGCCTCTGTATCTATTATCAATTCAGGAGAAGGCTTGCCACCAGCTGATTCACCATTTGAAGCTACACTACTATACACTACCAATCTTACTGTATATGTTGTACCAGGGTTTAAATCATCTATGTTTGTTTGTATTTTATTATTTCCAATTCTTGGTACTTCTTGTGCATTAATTCTTTTGCTTTGACCTTCGCTTTCCCATTTCTATGTAATTATATAATCAGAATTGAGATAAGATGAGACTTTTTGTGCATTTTTTACTAACAAGCTATGTACTACCAAAATGCCCCATTTCAAGATTCAATCTCCATTTCGAAATGGAGCAATTGCAAAAGATCTGATTTGTAGTACAAGCACAAATAATCTTCAAAATATATCATATCATAACATAACTAACCTGAGGATATTCTTTCCACTGTAGCTCGTAGTTATCATGCGAGTTTAATGGATTGAATGCCACTGTGATGATTGTCTGTTGAGAAAACAATGTACATACATAATTTATAAAAAAGTGAGATAAGGGTATGTGCACAATAATATCACAGCAATCATGTATATTCTCTCCTCAGATACTATCTAGCGAAAAGGGGGTATCTTCAACGAAGTCAATATACTTGACAATCGAATACAGACTCAATGTTCCTTTTTGTTTTCGTCAGCGGAGTGTTATATTAAGTCTATTGATGCACCAACATTGCAATTTTGCTTCCAACATATATCTTCTCATATTGCAACTTTTCGAAATACACTGCCATGGACTAACCTACCTCACTAGCACCTATAAAATCAAGCTTTGGACCCGCTGGCGCCACCATAATTCAGACAAGGATGCAATACGATCGATGATAGAAATTAGAAACGTGAAACGGGAAACAATAGACGGCTTACAGGTGGAATATTCATAAAAATTAAAAACCCAACTTGCTTGCAATTGACATTGAGGTATGACGATAGCAACCACCTTCCTACGGAGGGCTATCCTCCCAGCGGCATCTAAATCTACTCAACAACAAGTAAGGTTGGTATCTACCACCCTCGGTGGCGCTCGATCGGCTCTTGAATCACTATCATCACAGTTACCCAAAAATGTTGAAAATACAAGAAGGGGAATGGCAACCATCAGTGCTGGGGATGCCCTCGCTAGATTAGCGTCCGAACATCCCCACCAGGAAATTATTCGGTATGAACATAAGAATGTAAAGTGGACTTTAAAACATGTTAATTATTATTCAGATGCGTTAGCTTGTGGGTTACTTGATGCGGGGTTAAAACCGGGAGACGTTATGTTATCATGGTTGCCTTTACATGTTGCAGAACAGGTGAGTTATCACAGGGGGTACTGGATAATATATTGCTGCAATATAATTGCAATATACCAAGTGAAGGATGGTTTGTTGTTTACTTTTGTTATGTATTATTACTCACATATCATGTGTCGAAATTTGCACATAATATTATTGGCACATCACATCATCACACGTAATAACACATACCTTCAATCAAAAATATCAAACAGCATATTCTTCAATTTGCATGCTCAAAAGCTGGGTTTCTTCTATACCATCTTGATCCTAACCCTGAACTTGCTAAAGCAGATCCAGAGGCGGCGAAACAAACCCTAGCAAAAGCTCTTGAACTTACTAAGGCCAATGTATTATTCACCCTAGAGGCGGGCATGGATGTCAATTATGTAGATTTAACAAAGGGGGTTGTGCCTGAAATTCGAATCTTTGATTATACCGATGGCATGCCATTCTTCACACCACGCTATCCACACTTGAGATTCCCAGTACACACTGGATATGGTATCGTTGATAAGGAGGGGATGATGGCCTTTAAACACTTTCTATTGCCAAGTAATAATTTGGATGCATTACTTCGTGATGCGGGAGGGAATGAATTAGATGGAAAGACACCGTTACTAGGGGAATTGGTATTAGATAAAGATGGTATCCCAGAAAAGACAGGAAAGACGCTAACGAATGAGGAAGTGTTTTCGGCAAAGGTATGGCCGGAATTTACTTCAATATTGAACAGGGAATATAAAGAGATTCCCGGGGTAGGAGTTGTACTTTAAAAAGAAGAGAGGGCACGTGTAACAATAGAAAGATATTTAATTGGGGGCTTGGTCTGTTGACAAAACAACAACACGGGGTTGCAAATTATTTGGCAAAACTACAAAACATAAGTGATGTCGGAGTGATGTCGGTAGTAATATTTTCTAAGACGCAATGATATCAAATCCTAAAAAGGTATTTCTGTTATTACAAATTGATGTAAAGGTATTCTTCATTGTTGTTTATCATATTATATTTATGTCATCGACATGTATTCGAATCGTCAAGCAACAACTATCACATTGCCACACACGGTTGGTGAGCAACACAATATCTTCACTGCAATTTGTGTCATCAATCGATTCTAGCAACTCTTCTTTGACTATTTGAAATGTATCACCACATCTACATGGATGGAAGAAGACTTTCTGCAAATCATCATCATTGATATCACGTGTGACACTTTCTCCTCTATTACTTTCATCATCTGTATTATCCGAGTCATCATCTTCATCTACTACACAACACCAATCGCATTCCATCTCCGACAAATTCACTTCTATGGCACCTTTCAATCTCCATAATTCTTTTTCCTCATTTCTACTTATATGTTCATCATACTGGCGGCGCTTCATAGGATCTCGTAAACAATTATATGCAGCTTGTATGTTGTGAAATAATCTAGTTTCTTCTCGTTCTTCTTCTTTTGTATTTGATATGCTTTCTGTCTTTGATGAGGGTATGATTGTTTGTTTGTTCTTATTTGATAGAGTATCAATTTGACCATTGTCATTGGTATCCTCAGTGGTATCCTCATCAATATCGATAGCAGAGAGACCCGATGAATCTATGACCTCTTCACAAGTGATATTCTCCTCTTCTTTATCGGTATTATCTGCTGATTGCTTGTCTGGATGGCAATTTATTATCAATGAACGATATGCAAATTTTATTTCTTCTCGAGTTGCTGTTTGAGGTATATTTAAGATATCATAATGAGTTTGCTTGGAAGACGCCGATGCTACCAGCGTCATAATTGACTGCTATTGGTATTAATAGGTTGCAATATCGCATAGAAACGTAAGGCATTAGTATGGTTGGTTACCAGCGTGTCGTCATATGTGAATTATACTAGTGTTGAAGGCCGGTATCCTAGCTTGCCCACAAAATCAAGAAATCTTTCACAGTCCTGCTGATTGCCATCATAGATTGTAACATACCACATAGCAACAAAGCAACTGGTCAATTGATATAATTCACTACAATTGCAGTATATCTATTAATATTTAACAATATCGCATATCTTTATCATCCAAACATAATAGCTACGAAACTACAAAGTAACAAATAATAATTTTCAATAATGGCTCAGAAATTTAAGGATGCATTCCAAAAAATGGCACAAAACATACCAAAAGGAGGTGCTGGTGGAGCTGGAGGAGGAAAAGGTCCAGGACGTGGTGCTGGAGCTGCAAAGGCTGCATCGGCCGCCGCGGGATCGTTAATGGTTGCTGGTGGATTAGGATACGGTGCCTACAACTCCATCTTTACTGTCGAGGGAGGTCATCGAGCTGTTATATTCAACCGTCTCTTAGGTATGAAGGATACAATTTACAATGAGGGATTAAACTTTAACATTCCCTGGTTTGAACGGCCAGTTATTTATGACATCCGTACCCGACCAGTGAACTTACAGACATTAACGGGGTCTAAGGATTTACAAATGGTTACTATTGGCGTTCGTGTATTGCATAAACCAGATACCAATCATTTAGTTTGGATATACCGTCATCTTGGTAAGAATTATGATGAACGCATTTTACCCAGTTTAATGAATGAATGTGCCAAGGCAGTTGTTGCTAGGTATAATGCTAGTGAATTATTAACAAAGCGAGAGGCGGTTAGTGCTGCGATTTCATTGGAATTATCGGCTAGGTGTAAGGGATTTCATGTATTATTGGAGGATGTGGCGATTACACATTTAGCATTCAGTCCAGAGTATGCCAAGGCCGTTGAGGCTAAGCAGGTGGCACAGCAGGATGCCGAACGTGCCAAGTATATTGTTCTTGGTGCACTACAGGAGAAGAAGACTATCATTACCAAGGCAAGAGGAGAGGCTGAGAGTGCTGAATTGATTGGTACTGCTGTAAAGAGAAATCCAGGATTTATGAAGTTGCGTAGAATCGATGCTGCCAAGGATATCGCAGATATTGTAGCAGGATCGGGCAATAAGATTTACTTGAATGCCGATTCCTTGTTATTGAACTTATTGGGTGACGCCGATGAAAAGTTTACCAAGTCTGTGAGGGGTAAATGGAGGTAAATGAAGTTGGTTTGCAATATAATATAGATATGTTACTGTGTACACAAATACTCAGAGAAAATAAGAAGAAGTACTTGTACCTTATCTTTCTAAATGAAATTGTTAGCTTATATACCTTATAACCCTGATACCTAGTATAATGCTGTACCTATCATCGACCTACCATGCCAAAGCCCCATGGCTTGAGTCCCCACCCCAGCAGAGGTCTAGATGTCCAACTCACACTATATTGATCATCATCAGATGACTCCACTTGTAATATTTCATATGGTAAGATTCAAAAAAATGTTTCATTTGTACGTCAGCGTGTCACCTAATAGGTACTCTTAATAGCAGTGGCATTGCAAATAACAAAAGAGAGACGGCATCATAACAGAGAACCATGGAGCGCGTCCTTCCCATAGCTGCCCAAGAGGGCATTCAGAAGTTGATTGAGTTCGCTTATTCCTTTGAAAAATACTGTGCTCCGACTGTCGTACTTGGTGAGTTTACCATCAACTAATATTGGTGTAGTAGTATCAGTTGCAATACATCGCATATGTGGTCGATTTGCATTCTACCACTCTGCAAAATATCGTTTGCAATGATATTGTTTTATATACTATTGATTGAACATATGATATGCACACAACACTAATTTGTCTCCTCCTCTTCTATGTTATATCTCTAATCAATATCATATCATACGACAGTACCCGGATTTGTAAAGGAAACAGTCGAATCTCTTTCCCAAACTACTGGTCAAGATGTCGAAACACTTGAATACCTACTTGGTATGCTAATCTGCTACCCACTTGGAATGATTATGCTTGCATTGCCCAATGGGAAAATTAAACATCTATTCTCCTTCATCCTTGGTGCATTCTTACTTCAATTTACTATTGGAATTCAATGGATTCATCAATTAATCAGTTCCATGGCCGTATATATCATCTTCTTAGTGTTACCTGCCAAAACAGCCAAGACGGTAGTACCAGTATTCATGATGTTATACATTACTGCTGGACATTTACATCGTCAATACATTAACTATCTTGGATGGGATATGGACTTCACGGGTCCACAAATGGTCCTAACTATGAAGTTATACTCTCTAGCATATAATCTTTATGACGGAGAGTTACTCAACAAAGGAAAGGAGGATAGGGCTGCCAAGAAATGTGCTGATGTTAGTGTGCGATCGCTACCTGGCATTATTGAATATCTTGGATACACCTTTTGCTTTGCCACCGTCCTTGCTGGTCCTGCATATGAGTACAAGTTTTATGAAAATGCATGCGATGGATCATTATTGTATGACAAGTCGGGTAAGCCAAAGGGTAAGATCCCTAGTCAGATTTGGCCTACACTCCGTCCTTTACTAGGAAGTCTCTTGTGCCTGGGTATCTTTGTCGTTGGTAGCGGAATGTACCCACTGTTAGATCCTGCCGATCCTCAAAATGCTGATCCAATCCTAATCACCGCGGAGATGTTGGCTAAACCCGCTTATGTACGTTATGGATATTCATGGTTAGCACTCTTCTTCATTAGATTCAAATACTACTTTGCATGGATGAATGCCGAGGGAGCGAATAACATTTGGTATGCTGGGTTTGAAGGTTTCGATGACAATGGCAAGCCAAAGGGATGGGAAGTTTCCAACAATATTGATGTGATCCAGTTTGAGACTGCACCAAACCTCAAAACTTTAAGTGCTGCTTGGAATAAGAAGACAGCAAATTGGTTAGCAAAGTATGTTTACATTCGTACCGGTGGCTCTCTCTTTGCAACCTATGGTATGTCTGCATTCTGGCATGGTTTCTACCCCGGATACTACATGTTTTTCATGTCTGTGCCATTAATTTCATTTTGTGAAAGGCTTGGAAGGAAGAAGTTATCTCCACGATTTGACAATGGTAGCAAATGGGGTCCATATGCAATCGTTACTAGGGTGGTCACATCATTGATTGTTCAGTATATGATTCAGCCATTCCAACTACTTGCATTTGACTGGGCGCTAGTCAATTGGAAGAACTACTACTTTGCTGGACATATTGCATGTGTCATTTTCTATGTCCTCGTTTCGAGTCTTCCCTCACCAAAAAAGAAGGAGGCGTAAATGATGGCAAGCTCGAGTTGTTTCTATACAAAGTGTCGTCGTGGATTTCAAGTCAAGTAAAGTCTACGATTAAGCTATGATATGTAGGTTAGTTTACTTATACCTAGACTCATTTACTATATATGTTACATTATATTATATCCAACCACAAAGGTCACCGCCAAACTATTGCAAACGACGCCGCCACTATTATCCATTATGAAAGCTGGGATATGAAGAACCTACTATATATTTATCACCATGTCTTTGATGTCGAGTCTCCGCCGTTTGGTTTCCCACTTGCCATGAACGAGTCGAGAAGCCAACAAAGCACTTGTCTAGAGGAAGTTCAAGCCGGCCTTGCTATAATCATTAGCATACTTGACAAGGGGATTAATCTCATCAGTAGTTGAGTGGATTGATGAAAAGCTCGACTGGCATATGAACATAATAGAGGTTACTCATATAAGACAGGCGCATGCAAATTCTCGGGATGTCAGGATGGGAGTTAATTTTTGTTAGTGAATTCAATGTGAAATCTAACTCCCATTTAGACCTTCCCGAGAATTTGCATGCGCCGGTCTTATATGATACGTAATCTTACGGCGAGACTCAGAGCACTTTTTAAAAATTTGCAACGATTTCTCAGTCTCTTTTGATTTTCCTCTCTCACAATTTTTTTCTTGTTTTGTCTTCATACAACATCTCCTTGAGTTTGATCAATCATTTGCAAAGCATTAATTGCAAGCATTCAGGAGGATGGTGAATAGTAATGTTATTAGAGGCGGTGGTCTCATCGTTCTCGCAGGATGTTACGTCGCAGTTGAACGAACATTTACAAACAGTGTCGTTAACGATGGAAAACAATTGCAAATTGAAACTATTGGAGGAGGCCGTGGATCAATCTACAATGTAAGAATTGACTTTGCTGCTTCTCTTGCCTTGTTCTCTCAATTAACGCAAATCTCATCTTTTCTCTTTCCTTTTGTCAACCTTCCTTCTTTCTTCTCATTCCTTAAGACTTGCACGAGTGATAGCAAGACATTGCAAAAGCTAACGTCTGTTAATTTGGCAGACAAGGCAACGACTGATTTGAAGTATAACTTCTACAGCATTGACAATCCCAAGGAATATTTAGGTGGTAGCGATGCCAATGTCGTCGAGCAAGGACCATACAATCTTAGGAAATACTCAATTGCATACGATGTTTCTCAAGGTGCAAGTCTATTGACGGATGCCACTACTCCTGATTCAAAGGGAACTCTCGAGTATAGCACTGCCAATGCATACCTCACTCTCGACAAGGACGTAACAGCCACGTCCAACTTGCAACGCACTGCCGATCTTAGCCTTGCCACTGGTACCAAGGTAACACTCCCCACGTCCAAACGCGAGTTGGCGACTCATCTATCCATGGATGACACTGTCACAAACCTCTCCCCCAACTACCTATCATTCCTCGGTGCAATGAATGATGAAGTGAATATGATTCTCTCAATGTCCTGCTCTTCGGAGCAAATTGCCAACATTGGTGTTGCTGGTAAGCTTCAATGTACTGACAACCAGCTTGGTGACACGGCATCTCCCAACTGTGCATGCTGCATGAAGGATGATGACTACACTCTCGCTACATCACGTAATACTGGCGTACCACCAGCATACACAAACTGCAACACCTACTTTGATGACGAAGGTCCTCTTCTCTCAAAGTTGAGTCTCTTTGCATCACAAGATGGAGGTGTTGCCATCAAGTCTGCGGGAGAGTTAAAGTATGATGGATCGGGCGACAACTTCTCTGCCACTACCTTTGGACAGACTGAAATCCACACCGCATTGATTCAAAGCCATACCGTTAATGATTTGATGTTTGGTTACCCCTCAGCCTATCTTGGCATGGTAGCATTCCGCGCTCAAATGGATCAGGCGAAGAAGTCATTCTCATCTCCACTCAGCTCGACTGAACTTGCCAAGCGTATGCTCACCGGACAAGTAGATGCCGACCTTTCCTTCAAGCTTGGAAACATTGCCGACTACACGAGTAAGGTTGGTTCTGTCTGCTTTGCTACATGTCTCGAAGGCGAGTGCTCAGGCAACGCCCCCGAACGTCAAGAAACGAGTGATGCTGATAAGATCAAACTTGGTAGCATTGAGTGCAAGCCATACACTTCCACATTTGAAACTGTTGCCAAGTGCACTGCCGTCAACGCTGCTCTTCAACTTGATGCTAATGTACCTGGATATGAAGAATGTGTCTGTGCCAACGGAAGTGATGAGTGGTCAAGTCAAGGATGTTGCCTGGCTGCAGGACAGCACGATGGTGATGATCTCATGGGTGAAGGATGTCTCTTCGAGGTTGCTGGAGTTGTCGATCCCAACTATGCTGGACTCGACACGTCTATTGCCAACGCAATCGATCTTGGTGCCGCATTGCAAAGCTGGATTGACAACGAAGCGTCAACTACCTCATCTGAATTCATGTGCCCAGCCGAAGGAACTGAGATTGATGAGCATGAAAAGTTTGGATACTACGAATCTTTCGATGGAAGTACTCAACACATTAGCTACTACAGCACTGGCAACGATCGTATTCGCCAAGATGATGTAACCAACACAGCATCGACTGAATACTCATCCCCCGTCACTGGTAGTTCTGGCAAGTACTTCACACCCAAGGGACTCTATGTCAAGGTTGGAACAAGTCAAATCTCTGACGGCATTCCCGAGAAGGCTTATCCCGTATATGTTCCTAGAGCAAAGAAGTCAATCGACTTTGTCTTTGAAGGTTTCCGCGAGAACTTCAAGTACAACAAGGTTTGTGGAACTGATACATGCATCGTTAGTGCTCGTATGATTCCCAACGTGACGGCATTTGCTTTCGATGAGCTCGAGGATAATGGTTCGGGCTTGCCATTCAGTGGATTACAACCTGTTGGTCACATGAGTGGCCCAGCAACGACGGGCCGTCCCGAGTATGTTCACGAGCCACTCTTTGTAAATGGCGACGAAGCCTTGTACACCCAGCAAGATAACACCTACGCCGATACATCTGATGGTAATGGTATTAAGATTTACCGTCCGTCAACATCTTCTGCTCCTGGTGCCTTTTCTCCCACTGCCACAAACTACCAACTCGTGGACAAGGCCTATGTTGACTCACAGAGCAAGGATCTACAATCTCATATTGACATTGAGCTTGCTACCGGATTGGGTGCTCGTCAGAGGATGAGATTTGGTACAAGTTACTCCATTTGGGAATGCGACCCAGCTACCAACGACAAGTGCAAGGTGCCTGTCAACTCCAAGGGTGGCAATTCATGCTATGCCACCACAGGAACAACAACATTTGGTGCATTGGCATCTGCCGACAAGAATGATCTCACAACACTCAATAGGAACTCCTTCACTTACCCCTGCTCTGCAGCAAACTTGTTAACACCCAATGTAGTAGGTGGCAAGATTGTGCCACAATATTGGTATGAGGAATCTACAATCCACTCAACTACTGATGAGATTGACCTCCTTGCCAAGTATGCTAGTGATTACAGCAAGGGTGGCTTGAACTTTCTCGTGGTATTCTCACTTGCCGGCTTTGTTGGTTTGTTTTTGGGCTTCAGTATGCTCTTCTTGTGCTTGTGTTTCGAGCAGGCAAGTCTCGCGTTTACTTAGTGTGTGTGATTTTCATGTGTCATGTGTCTAATATCTCTTGTTTAAATATATACAGGATCATTCTTTCATGGCGAGCGGTAAACCAGGAGGCAATGGCTCGACTAAGCAATCTACTTCTGCAGCTCCTACTTCTGCAGCTCCTTCCACGGCTGTTGGGGCGTGAGTGTTGATAAATATATAGTGGTATCCTCATATCCCAACATTCATAAGGATAGTAGTGGTGGCACAGTGTTGAACTTTGTCAGCAACTTTTGTGGGTGGATATGATATAATGTAACATGTATAGTGAATAGTTTTATTTGAACAGGAGAGTATGAGTCTTTTTAATGTAAATATGATGCTGTATTTTCCTATCTTATTCAAAGCTTGAGATGTTGATGAAGGTCGATTGATTCTTTCTATTCATTTATGATTGCAGCCATTTTTTATTGAGAGGAGATATTCTGTGGCCAGAGACAGAACCAAATAACTCACTTCATAATAACAGTCTCTGGCTACAAGCGAGTGCCAACAGTGTGGCATAATACCAATCGACAATAAATGATATTCATATCTTCATTTTGCCTCTTGAATAGCTCTTTGCCCAGAGGCTTTGCGACAAGAACCAAACCGATTCTTATCTGACACTTTTGCAATTCGACTACCGAACTGCACGGCTCTTTTCACAAGGGTTGAGCACTCCTTCAATACAAGGTTGAAGAGTTAGTGAATATTAGCAAGACATAAGACATGAAATATATCAATATTGTACAGAATATATACTCACCTCTACACCAATCATTCTAGCAACCTTTCTAAGGATCAACTTGTCTCCCTCACCTGGTGGTAGATCTAAATTGCACTTTTGATCAACGGGTAATGCTTCAAGGAAAGCAACTAGATCTTCATCCAAGTATGGAAATCGCGCTTCCTTTCCATGATCAGAAAGACACCGATCATCTCTACCGAGATTTCGTATCCATAGACGATCAACTTCCATTTGAAGCTCTTCATGCAGTGCATCATACCCGCTACGCTGATATGTTGTTCTATGTCTACCATATCCGGCCATTTGCTCATCTGCCCCGACGCCACTCAATAGTATCTTTGCCTGAGATGTCGTTGTTATACTTTTATCTGGGCCCTCCTGCTTTGGTACCTTTCCTCTTTTCTTCTTCTTTTCTTTTATATCTTTGTTGTCATTATTGTGAATAGGGCATATCATTGCATTTCTTCCAAGATACGAGCTGATGGGGTTTTGATACTTGCGACAACAGAACTTGCATGCATGGAATAGACAGCCCGATACAGGAGCAAGACGTGTGCAGCCAGGTCGTATACAAGTTTGTTTTGATATCTCCTTCTTGTTATTTATAGACTGGTCACCATTTGCAAATCGTAGAAGCGGTTCTTGTGATGAAGTGTCTTCCTTCTTTTCATCCAAGCTTCTTCTAACATTCTCTACTTCATCCATATCTAATAGTCTTCCTTTACCGCGAGCAGCAAACCAGAATGCAGTTGATATATTAAAGTCCATTGTCGATTCCAAGGGAGAGATTAGTTGTCGAATGTGTTTTTCATGATCCAATACTTCTTGATATGGAACATCCACAGCAATGAACCTCCAATTCCTTTCTGGAAATCGAAGTAGCATCTCATGGTAGGATAGAATGGCAGCCAATCGATCAGGTGAATTCGGTATATTGTTGTTTCCGCCATTTGTTTTGTCATTATAGAATGATACATTGATTAAATCAATAGGTTGATTGTGAGGCACATGTCGATGACTCAATGCCGCAAGAACAACAGAGTCAATACCCCCTGAAAATAGTACAGCCACTGATGCATCAGTTGCAGATTGTGATTCCGAAGGTGGTGCGTGCATTACTCGTCGTTGCACAGACTTGTCCAAAAGTTGTAGCAGATTGTTTGCAGCTGCATCTAATGATTCGTTCGTATCCTTTATTGACATATCCGATACTAGTCTCTGAATATTCATATTTATATTTCTGGGTATAGATATGGATGACTGTTCAATTGTGCACAAATCCAATCTGTACACAATTCCTGTGATACTTCTTCCCATGTATTATTCTTCATACTATCAAATGTTACTGATGATATAGCCGTAATACCATTGATTGCAATAGACTTATTGATGAGCAAAGACCGTCTTCCCAAACAGTCTCTACCATAGTAAATTGATCTTGAACTTGGAACATATAATATGAAGGCAAATTCACCATGTATTCTACCGATGGCCTTTGCAATAGCATCATGTTCATGATTATTATCAATATTTTGTGATTGATTGATGGCATTTTGCAATATGTTTGATATCAAAATGGTATCCGATTGTTGTTCTTCCATTGATACTAGCTCGACCATGTTTGCATATATTAGATTGTTGTTTGCGCTGCATTCATTTGTTTCTTCCTCTGTATATGTGTAGCATTCACCATTCCAATAAAGAGCACTCTTTTGATCATCATCAGAGGAAGATGCGGAAAACAATACTGGTTGTGCCAAAGGTTGATGGCCTCGCATATGCAGTACACTAGCATGGAGGGTTATAGTATATTCTTGATAATTTTGTACATGATATTGTTTGCATGGTACATCTGGTCCCCTATTTGATAAACTTTGTGATAGTTGTCTATTCAACTCTAAAATGGCAACATGATTATTATCTTCACATGTTTTGTTTTGATTTTTGTCTAATACAATTGCACCAATACCACACATGATATACTAAAACACCAATCAAATACCTCTAGCACCGTATAACTAATAACCGACTAATCTAGACTTACAGACAGAGCTATCTTCATTGACATACATATGGCAATGGTCCTCGCGCTCACGGTGCAAGAGAGATAGGGACCACCACCAGCAAGATCATAACACGTGGAATGAACTAAGTCAACTCTCACTCGACATAGCCTTCATATCGTATCGTAGATATATACTATTAGCTTAAGTTCCTATCTTATGCTCTGTATCTCTCTCGTCAGATATTATCTCTGTTGAATCAATTCTTTCAATATCGCAGTTTATCACTTCTTGTTGCCCTAACTCTACCTGTTCGTCATCATCTTGCTCGTCTTGCTCAGCAATGATTAAATTCAGTTCTCTTTTCGCATAACATGATATCACAACTATGCCGAGCACGCCTACAGCTACTCCTACCACTTTATAGAGACAAAAGATATCAGTGATAGTCAACATGTAGAACTTTTAGATAACTTTGTCACTTACCGATAGAAGCAATTCTAGCCCCTCTTTCGACATTACTGTCATCGTCCATATCCATAGAGGAACCTGCACTGCAACCAACAAAAACAAATAATGCAGTGCCTGCGGGAAGAGAGCAATTATATCAGTTGTATTGCACTGAACATAAAAAAACTTAACTAACTCACCTGGCAACAGACCAATCAATGCCAAAGTATAATCACGAAAAGATACCGCTGTGGCTCCTGCGATGTAATTCAAAGCATTATAAGGAATAATTGGAGAGAGTCTCAATAGACAAAAGATTCGGAAGCCCTTCTTTTCCATAGTCTTATCGACTGCTTTGAACAATGAGTATCTATCGAGCCATTTACTAACACAATCTCTGAGCAAATATCTACCCAAGATGAAGCTTAATATACTTCCTATACTCGCACCTATGAATACAACTGTTGTACCGATGACAACTCCTCTTCCTAACCCCACTATCATTCCATAAACTAAGCCACATCCAATTGTAAGCAATGCTCCCGGTATGAAGAGTAGAGTACTAATGGCAACAACAAACGTTAAAACGAATGCTCCAGCAGTAGGATTACAATCTATCCAAGTGTAAAGAGATGTGAATGCACTTGATACATACTTCGTTGTAAGTGAATCGATTATGACAAATATAATAACCGCACTCAGGATGAGAAATACTATAATTTGATTCCGTCGTCTTATCCGCTCTGTTTGTATTTGTTCTTGTATTTCAGTTTCATTAATAAACTCTTCATCTCCTTCTTCATTATTATTAGTATTACTATTACTACTTCCTTCATTCGTATTGATCAGGTCTTCATCAGTATTGTTGTATGTCATATCAAATCATTACCATATTATTATTATCATCGTCACCCACCTTCTTTGAATCTTCGTTCAATACTTATTAGTCTTTATTAATACCTCAACCTTTTCCTTATAAAATTATTATTACCTCCACTTTACTTTTACAGACGTTGCAATAACAGTACCATCAAGCGAAATTCTCCTTATGTATGACTAATCAATCATGCTCGAGCAATAAAAGTGCGGCAATCAGGATACTACGGATACGACGGTCACCATGAGAGTCGAAAAAATTACAAATGCGCAAGTGAGTTTTCAACACAACACCTAACACCACACACAGTTACATCAGATTGTTTCGTAATAACATCACATCACCCTCTAGAATCGATTAAGTAGAACCTGGTTATCATGAATTTGGCCCTTCGAGTAGCAGCGGCAGTATTGTCTGTCCCTCCTGAGGTATTAGGTCCAATAGTGTAGGTTTCTTTTTCCTATTTTGTTACCACAGTATCGTTGATTGTTGATGGCTAACATATTTATCTTTCTCACTTATGTTCTCTTCTCTCCTCTACTAGGCCGATGTTGGCCCCACCTCCACGGAATGCAATGGAATTTGATCTAAGAAATGAAGTTGGTATGTATCCGACATCATTGTCCTCCTGTTATTGTGAAGTGTCTTATTTTATCTCAAAATGATTTCCTTCATATATTTATATCATAAACATCAGATTCAGTATTATCAGGAGACTGTTCAGCTGCTGGAGATAAACCATTGTTTGCAATATCAGAAGAAGAAACAAAATTCGTTAATTGCCAAACAGGACTACCAACAGATAATGATGTGTTATACAAAAGTGACGAAGACGCAGCACCAGAACCATCAACATATGGAGAGATAACATCATTAGGATCAAGACAGTTGTTTGATCATATGGGCTTAATAAGACAAGATACTACAAATTATAAACCAAACTATCAGTTTTTCGATTTAGGTAGTGGAGGCGGAAGGCTTGTTATGCAATCCCATCTGGAGCTGCCATCAGTAATTAGATCTGTCGGTATCGAATTATCTCCGTCTCGTTCCAATATTGCAATACAAACATGGGACAATCTCGTAAAGAGTGGAAATGCAAAAAGAATTCGAAAGATGGCCGAGAAGAGCTGGGGTATGAATGACAGCGATGACATAATAATACCTATGGTTGAATTAATCGAGGGTGATCTCTTCGAGCTTGACATATCCAAAGCTACACATATGTACATTGCTTCATTATGCTTTTCAGAAGAGATGCTAGAAAGACTTGTTGATAAGATTGAAAGAGAAGGAACTAGTCTACAAATAGTTGCCACAATACGAGCATTGCCATTAAAGGAGGAGAATGATGATGAAAATAGACAAGCTATATTAGGAAGAAAGCCTTGGCAGGAGCATCTACAGATGTCTTGGACAAAAGGTAGAGGTGAAGGATGTCCTGTGCATTTCTACAGTGTGTCTCGACCAACAAAGTAGTAGTTATCATTCGAGTCTCCTGAGTATGTGATAAAGCAAGCCAATGTTGCTTTTGCCGAGTAATGACACCTGAGAGATACCGCTCTACTCAAAGGCAAACACATCGTCATCGAGTTGATAAAAATGCCTTGCATATGGTACTGGGCGGCGCTACAACTGAGTTGAAGAGTAAATTCCAGGGTAGCTTAGGTCGCAACTAATTAAGGGAATATATTATATACTGGTTCTGTTCATGTACTGAGAAAGTGATATGTCAATAGTGATTAATCTCAGGTATCTATTTCAACA
>Ga0075437_12223_pt1 | contig 25918 bp, 19 predicted proteins | sample MintriMetagenome_FD_74266 | JGI IMG/M metagenome (GOLD analysis project Ga0075437, IMG submission 74266) | Marine eukaryotic communities from Monterey Bay, USA to study complex ecological interactions - Minidiscus trioculatus and... | ecosystem: Environmental > Aquatic > Marine > Unclassified...
TATCCAGATAACAGACGGTATGATTTGTCGAATCCCCGATGATGAATCAGTTTTAACAGCTCCCGAATATTCAGCAGCATAATAACAAAACCCCCCCTCATATAACCCTAGACCCACTAATAATTCATTGCAATTGATACATGCCCCACTCCCTGGATACTCTGACCAAATAACCTCTCCAACATTTAATGGCATGCAATGAACTATAATATGGGAATGTCGGTTGGGCCTACACGCCCACCTCATCTGAACACGCCAAATCCTAAGGTCAAGCGCATCACGACATACCCTCAGTGATGTATCTCTCCTGCAACATACATTGCAAGGTAGCAGAGATATCATTACCGAATGATCACCCGGGAGAATTGCAAAAGGTAATAGACACGGCAAAGGGCCAGCACACCTTGTTGATCGTTGCGGTGATTCAATCCGCCAAGCGTATGGTACGCCACTATCTGCCTACACCTTTACAAGCAACTGGAGGTTGTTGGCATTTGATTCGTTCCCAGTTATTGCAATCAAGCAAGGCTTTGATATCGCCACCCCCTTTAATGCTGCCACAAAATAATATATAAAGAGATACTCACGTGAGGTGATACCACTCCGGCCTTCGATTCAGCCTCTGCTAATATTCAGGTAACTCCGCCTACATAACTTTCCATCAGTTAATAATAATAATAATCAGCCCCCCCCATACATACCCCGCCGAGGCGGCAGGGATGCAGGAGGAGATACGGCGTATAATATAAAGAAAAAGGACAAGGACTCAACAGTGTAGTGGCGGATGATCGGTCGGTCTAACCACACTGCAGCCGTATGCCCTGGTCAGATTTGTTTGAGATGTGTGCACATCTCACGAGGCTTTCTTCTACTCCTTGGATTTGCTCTCGTGCGCATGAGTGGGGATATCCACTAGCTCCAACTTCAAGTTGCTGGATTGGTTAGCTACGTAAGGGTGTGGATCGGGCTTGCCCGTAAATATCTCCAACAATGTGACTGATAAAAGGCACGGCCACACACATTCACATGCCACGACGCCGTCAACTTCTCTATCCCTCTCTCAACTCTCTTCTCCTGTAGTCGTCTGCCAGCTTGACTTGGCGTTCGAGTAGACGCCACGGCTTTGCCACAATCATCGTCTCCCCAATCAATTGTCTCCTCATCGATAGAGGCGTTGTCATCAATTGCAACAATAGAACAGAGAACAGCAATAGATAGTATAAATAGTGAGAGATGACAGGTCCACAACATATGCACAATCGTCTTGTGATGACAGCACCGCGTCCTCGACTACAACGTCTCCTAAGCGATGAAACAACATCGTCAACAAATAATGATTCATTCGATAACGAGAATGCAGATGAGTTATTGCGCAAGTCACTGTTCGCTCCCCCAGTCGTTGCACAGAATGAAATATTTAGAAGTGAACAAATGACTGCTAATAATCATCACTTACCACATCGACAGATGATACATTCAAAAGCAAATACAAATACTAATGTATTTCGTAATAGCATCAATACTTCCCATTCAATCAATGGACCGACTATTCACCGTCGAACACAAAGAAATGTTGTTATCAAATCAAATTGCAATTCATCGATACTAATTCGTACTCCACCCAAGAATAATACTAACAATCGTCATACTCATCAGAGGAAGTATCAAACAGCAAGTAAAGTAACACGTACAGGTTCTGAACAATATTGTGGATTATCCGCTGAGATTACACGTGAGATATCCTATCGTACACCATCTAAAGCTCGTATGCAAACGCCTGGTGGTACAAAGAATAAGCATATACCCAATAGAAGGAGAGGTATCTTGAAGACACCAGTTAGTAGAGATTTGTTCCGTTCCAAGTCTTGTGGTGTGTCGAGTTCACAACAATCATCGTCATCTGTCAAGGTACATCCTCCAGTTAAGAATGCAATGACTGATAGCAAGTTGATGCAGATTCAACTCACACCAACCATGGATACAGCATCATCATCAAGTGATGATGGCAGTTCTTCTTCATCATCAGACTTTCCATACAATATGAACGTCTCTACTACTTCCTCCAAAGCTACACATTCAAGATCTTTATCTGGAAGCAGTTCAAGCAGTATTGGTGTTACATTCATGCCAAGTAAGGCAAGTCAAATGTTAAAACGCAAGGGACAACCAACAACAAACCCAAGTACACCCAAACAAGTTACCAAGAAACAAAAGATTCGAAAGACACCATTCGTTGGGAAACTATCAGCGCGTAAGAAGCTCAAAAAGTGTCTAACACCACCACGAAACACAAACTTTGGTTCACACATCAAGAGTGCTTCCTCTCGAGCTGCATCAACATTACTATCACTGAGTACATCCTTCGACGGTGTCGATAATTATAGACTAACATCCTCAGAACATGACCCTTCACCATTTCAGATTGAAATAGTGAATAAGAAGGAGATTGTTGCACATTCCAAGATTTGCAGTATGATGGATGGATATACCGGTATACAAAATGATTTCAACTTTGGCATGTTATGTGGTGTGAATAGATCAACGTTAGACAAGGAGTATGCTTCTAGCACAGTCGATAAACCAATGATACTTGGTGGTAATCATCGTGATGTGGTACACAAGTTGTTAGAAGTTACCAACGATGTGATTGTCGAAGGTTTCTTCCGAGAGTATACACAAGAAACAGCCGAGAAAGAGAGTGAACGAATCGAAGTTGTTATTTTAAGTAGTGAACAGTTACGTCAGATTATTGTTTGTTTTAGGGGTAGTACTGCTAATCAAGCCAAGCCGTTGATGAAGCATACTTTTCTATTTGGGAAGCAGCAGGGTGAGTAGTTACCATGTGATTATCTGTTGACTATATATAACACACACTTCTAACAATCAATCACCTTCTTCATCAACATCACACAGGATCTGCCATTCTACATGACGAGCAAAAGGTATCAGTGAATGATACCTTCCGCTCGGCATACTTTGGCACACCTATAGAATATGCTCTCTTCTCATTACTTCAGAATCTTGGAACTAGAAAGCCATTCTTTGACATAGTCATGACAGGACATTCGTTTGGAGCAGCTCTTGCCACAATTGCTAGTTTTAGATATGCTACATCTAAACCCCAAATGAGAGTATCATGTAATGTCTTTGGCTCACCCCATGTAGGTGGTGAGGAATGGAGACAATTGGTCCACTCAGTACCCAACTTACGAATCTATCGTGTTGAGAATGGAGCTGATCCATATGTCATGTTGCCAAATGGTAATGAGTGGGCACAATGTGGTCATGCTATTCAGATTACTGACTTGACTGGTCAGCAGATTGGTGTTGATATCAAAGCTCATAGATTTGACGGTGGCAGTCAAGCAGGAGCTACAAATGGAAATTTGTTTGGTTATGTTCAAGCACTTCCCAAGAATCTTACTCAGGTCAGTGTTGGTACTTCACAACAGAGTAAAGTTGATCATGAGATACAATCCTATGTTGAAAAGTTAACAAGGTCAGGTTTGCAATGGTTTGATAACTTTAGTGAGATGGGAAGTGGTATTAGTGGAAGTGATGATGAGATTAGAGTATTGTCATGAAGTGCTATGTAAGTGCTTCTTGACTGCTAGTCATTATCAAGGTGTGAATGTATTATATGTGCAAGTTTCACTCGCTATATGTGAAACAAGGGAGATGTACAGAGCATTAATAGAGGCTCTACTCTGTGTTCGGTGTATGTTGTTAAGCGTGTGTAGGTACTTTGGATTGAAATGTAGGCTGAGTTTAATGGCTTATTAAAACAATCATCTTTATGTTACCATCACTGTTCACATATTAATTACCCCCAACAGACAAATATTCCCCAAGTATCAAGTAATCTCCACTCTAATTGCTTTATCACTAAGACAGGCCAGCAAGTGCTTGTAGAGCAGCTCACTCACTAGTACCCCCACACGCCAAAAGGTGCTCATACAAACCGTCTGCATGTATGTTCTTGACCTTTAGCACAAAGCTACAGATACCCTTCTTATCTCTTGCAAAAAATGAAACACTAGCGAGCTTCTTGGCATTTGGATTAACAGTCTTCCGGATCACACAAACATTCTGCTCAATTGGTATATTGATATTTACGATGCCTGTTAGAATGCTTCGTTGTACCAATCGATGCTTCCCAGTTGTTTTGTGACGGTAAAGCTTCAGGGTTCCTTTCATCATAAAAGGACGGTATCCATGAGTATAAGAAGACGTATCTTTAGGCTCTTCTTGTTGATCGCAAATAGGAGTGCGGTATGGTATAGTCTTCACTTGATATAAGATATGCTCTTCATCATTGATCTCCTCGCCAATTGGTTCAACCTCAGACATATCCTTGATTTTGGTTCCCAACTGAGGCTCTTCTTTTTTTACGGCAAGAGGAGACTTGGGAGATTTAGCATCAAGCTGTTGATAGCTTGTGGGCTTGGGAGACTTGCCTCCGTACTTGTCATTCATACTCTTTGCTGTCGCAATGAAACTGTCAAGCTTCTGAACTAGTGGAGACCTGACAGCAGTATCATTTACGGCTTCAATCTTAACCCTGACATCATCCTCTTCCTCGGCTGCTTCTTCAGTATACTCTTGCTTGATCTTGTTCACGTCAAAGAGATCAAGCTCTTGAGGAGTGATCATTTCAGACTTGACAACTGTCGACTCGGCATGCTTAGTTAGTTTTGAGATGTTGGACTCGCTATCATGAGACGGAGACAGAGCTAACATGTGATTAGGAGGTGACCCTGTATTTGTGAAGTCCAATTCATTCTTCACGGCGGTGATACGGACTTGGTCTTCCAACTTAGGGATGGTAATCGTTAACGGAGGGCATCCTCGCTTAGCAGATAATAATAGACGTTCTTGCTTGATCCTAGGCCTGGGCTTGAGAGGTGTACTGTTCTCTTTGTCCTCTGCGCTTGATGGTGAATGAGATAGATCGATAAGCTGATTATTCTTACCACCCTTCACAGGTGTGAGTGCTTCCTGAACGTTGTCAAGCTTATCAAGTACCAATTGAATATCTTGTTTACAGCTTGAGATTGCTGCTAATGCATCACAAGTGTCTTCAACTTTAATTGGTGTGGTCGTAGCCATGTTGTTTGTTTATGTATGCTGTGGGTATGCTTTTGTGTTTATAAATTAGTGGTATCTGATTAAATTGCTGCTGGACTGGACGGTTGTATGATGCCGATTTATTGTGCTGGTATAGACGTCTTGCTTGTTGTGCTATATGAGCGGTTGATAGAATTAGTTGTGCCGAATTATGCTGTGGTTGATATGATTTATGTTGGCTTCCAATACTGATTTTTGCTGGGGTTTCAAGCAAAAATCATACCTTTTTTTTCTTGACTCGGGTCTCAACCCTTTCATTCCAATCCAGCTAGAGATCAGTCCTTATAACATCCCGCTAGCTGTTCTCCAAGGTATTCGCACACCCCTCTCCATATAATGACTTCATCTTCTGATAAAAATGCAGCCACGGCCATTAGTAAGATGACTATAGACGATACTGTTAAGGATACCAAGATGATGGAAGAGGATATTCCTTTTGATTCCGATGATGATGATTCCATGTGTGAACCATACAGCCCCCAAGATTCTGAGATTGTCACCAATAAGACAGGAAGCACTTCCTTTAAGCTCACCAAAGTTGCTACTCGAACAAACCTCTTATCTAAAGAAGAAGCTAAACATTTGGAAGCAAAGATCGAGACTCAAGAATGGCAAGCTGAAGCGAAGAAGGAATCAATTGATTTCGACTCAGTTGATTCTAGAGTACCCCGTCACCAACGCAAGTAAACTTCAATAATCACCTAATACTGTTATTGTAAATGGTGAAGGATTCAATAATGTTGGATACTACCACTTTAAAAGTAAAACTAATACTTGTTTCCAACTACTATCTGATGCACTTAAATTGATTTCAAAACCCCAGACAACTATTTACTACATCTTCACCCCCTTGCTTTGATTGCTCTTTCATCTACTGATTTCTGTACCAATCTACCTGATTCTCTTAGGTCTGGAGTATTCGTCCTGTCAACCAATATCTGCTCATCACTAAATGTTCCCAGGACAGCTTTTGTCTGTGCATCTAATACAGACCATAAACTTGGATATGCACGGATAAGATAGCCGGCAACTTGTGAATTATATGTTAAAGGTTTCACAAAGTATGCCATTGTTGCGTCAGGGGGTATAGACTTCTGATCCTGAATATGATTTCAAACAGATAAAGTTTCGTGCATAAGATGTGATGAAATGTAAATCAAATGTGTAAACTTTGTCATATCATGTGATCCAAATATTATATACAAAATACAAAGAGTATAACATACCTTGAACAATCCATTTACTAAGATAGACGTGCAACCATACTCAGCCAAAGTCTTTGCAGCTTGATAATCCTTAGGTGAGCTTGGTGTAAGGAACACATACACACCTTTCTTATCAGCCATCTGCGGTATACCGTCTTTTAATGAAAATAAAGTAGCTCCCTTTATCTTCTTTTGTACCTTGTTAATTAATGCATTCGATGCTGATGAACTTAAAACTACAGTCACTTCTGGCCCTATAAATGGAATTGCCAAAGCGCCAACCAACTTGTTTACAATAAATGCTACATTGGCATCTTCTGCCTCCAACGAAGACCGAAGTGAACCATCTCCTAATTTGTTAATCTGTTGCAATGCAGGGAATTCTACCTCGATAAGTTTACATGATGGGTTTCTTGGCTTTCCAATAGCTGCCTTGATAGATGTTATAGCATCGTTATCTCTTGCACTTGGAGAGGTTGGGATTTTAGCAGCACCTCCACCACCAAACAGATATCTTTGAGTCGAAGAAATCGTCGGCGCCCTACATTGCAAATTGTTGGGGATTATAAAGGACACAGTGGTGTTGATTAGACAAACACTCAATAGGAGCAATCGATACAGGGGATAGTAGGAAAGCGCCATCGAGACTGTGTGTTTAAGTATTGATCGAGTAACTGGATTGCCTGAGATCATTCGTATCGATAACAAGACATCGTATCACATGGCCAACACTGTGCTTTGTTTTGAGATGATATGAGATAATGAGTTCAACTTTCATCGCTCTCGTATCTTCAACAATAATTTAATGAAGGACATGTGAATTTATAAACAACATTACTATCACAGTAAATATAAGATATTCTTTGTGTTATTCGATGCAGATGTTACTGCTATTTAGCTTTCTTCTCTTGGTGCTGGACCTGAAAAGGTTGAATCGTAGAGTTGAGGCTGAATCGTAGTTAAAAGAAAAAGTTAAAACTAAAGATCTATTATGTACAAAAAGGAAGATGGATCGTATTGTTATAATAGCACTATGGTTTATTTTCACCACAATTGCAGCGGGCGACGACTCTGTTGATTTATATTGCCCATTGATATCTGATGATGCACCTTCTCCTGAATTGCAAAGGACAATCAATGTCCACTTAGTACCTCATACACACGATGATGTTGGCTGGTTAAAGACTGTGGATCAGTATTATTATGGTTTGAATAGCACTATCCAGAATGCACATGTAGAGAAGATACTAGACAGTGTTCTATCAGCTCTATCAGATACAAATACTACACAGAAACGTACCTTCACATACGTCGAGACTAAATTCTTTTCAAAATGGTATACATCACTATCAGTTATACGGAGACAATTACTAAAACATTTAATTGCAAAGAAACAATGGAGTATTTCAAATGGCGGCTGGTGTATGCACGACGAAGCCAATTCGCATTATATGGGTATGATTGATCAAACTACATTAGGACACACTTTTTTGAAGAAGGAATTGGGTGTTGTACCAACAGTGGGTTGGCAGCTTGATCCCTTTGGTCACAGTGCTACACAAGGAAGCTTAATGACAAGTGGAGTTGGATTTGATGCGTTATACTTTGGGAGGATACATTATGTAGATTTAGAACACCGAAAGGAGAAAGCGGAGGCTGAAGGCATTTGGTCGTCACAAACTTACAATAGTTCAGTCTTTTGGGGGTTGACAGGAAGTTATTCTGGTAATTACGGAGGTCCTTCGGGATTCTGTTTCGATGTTAAATGTCAAGAATGGGGTGAGGAAGACCAGACATTAGACAATCTAACAGATGCCGTATTGTTTCAGAGAATACAAAACTTTACAAAGTTATTAGCAATCCAGGGCAATCAAACAAAAGGTAGGAACATCATGTTGACAATGGGTATGGACTTCTTTTATGCTGAAGCAGACATGAATTTTCGAAACATGGACATATTAATTGAGGCAACAAATCGGTTCATCAATAATGGATCTATCAAAGTATCGGAAGTCTTTGGAAATCGATTTGATAAGGTGAATATATTCTATTCATCTCCTGAGAGGTATACAAACTGCAAGTATGCAGATTCAAAACAAGAAAGTATGAATGACAATAAAGCAGCAAAGTATAATCCAGCCACATGGAGGGCGAAACCCAAAACTGGAGATTTCTTTCCATATGCAGATTGTGACCATTGTTACTGGGCTGGCTACTTTTCAAGCAGACAAGGTCTCAAGAGGTTGGAGCGGGTTGGATCTTCTTTTCTACACTCAGCACGGCAGATTGAGGCCATGATGACATTGTACACTGGAATCAAACAGACGAATGATGATAGTGAGAGCTCGTGGACTTCGAGTCCACTATACTCGTTGGATGATGCAATGGGTATAGCACAACACCACGATGCAGTTACCGGAACTTCCAAACAGCATGTCGCATATGATTATGCAAAACGTATTGCAAAAGGTATGAGTGATTCTGGGTCATTTGTTACTGATGCCCTTCGAAAGTTATTATTTGGAATAGATACAGATCTGCTAGAAAATCTCAGCCATTGTCATTTGCTGAATGAAACTATATGTGATGTTAGTCAGGTGAGATTGCAATGTATCATGTCCTTCTTGTTCGTAAATCATACTCATTCAACTCTATATCACACACACACACACATTACAAAGGCGGCATCGAAAGAAGAGGATGCCATCATGTATGTCGTCGTTTATAATGCACTTGCGAGAATACGAACCGAAGCTATACCATTGCCTGTCGATATGGCCAATCGTTACTTGGTGGAACAACTTCAACCAGATATGGTTTGGACTGAAGTCTCTTCGAGCTTGATACCAAATCAAAACTATGCAAAGATTTATGGTGCTGCTCAATTAACTCTGTACTTTAATGCGAGCGATATAGCGCCATTGGGAGCAAGCATCTTTCGTATTACAAATACCAAATTGCCACCCGTTCAACCAGTTGATGACTTGACTGTATCAAATGGAGTCCTCTCGGTGGGTTTTGATAGGTAAGTTGGCATCTCTTTAAAGGTAGAAACATTGTCTCAGCTAACATGAAACTGACGACACTTACCCCTTCCCACATTACCCTCTTCATTACAGCTCAACTGGTGCTATCAAGTTCATCACGGAACAGCGAGAAGGTGGGGCAAGTGTCAATCTTGTACAAGAATACGGATATTATACTGCATTCGCCCGTGAAGAAGACAGTCCACCAATAACTAACAATAAGTTTGCATCAACATCAGATGATGGCTGGTCATCTGGATATAAGAGACCGCAGCAGAATGGGGGTGCTTACATCTTCAGACCAGCAACCGCAGACCAATTTCAAGTCATTACACCAAAAGCTGACCCTAGCACGACGGTTGTATATAAAACTGATTTAGTAACGGAGGTTCATGCCGAGTTTGACGAATGGATTAAACAGATCACTAGAATAATTGATGGAAAGGATTATGTAGAAGTTGAATATGTTGTTGGTCCAATCCCAATTGATGACGGAATAGGCAAGGAGATTGTATCAAGATATACGACCACAATCCAAAACAATGGTATATTCTATACCGACGCCAACGGAAGGGAGTTTATGAAACGAAAGAGGAGTGATTCCAAAGTGTTTGGCTATGATGCAAACTTTGATCCTTACATTGAGACAATAGCTGGAAACTACTATCCAGTCAACACTGCTACATTCATTGAGGATGAAAGACAATCATTTACCATTCTGCCTGACCGCTCGCAAGCCGGATCATCTATATCTGATGGTTCAATGGAGCTTTTGATACAACGAAGACTGTTGGCAGATGATGCTCGCGGAGTTGGTGAGCCGCTAAATGAAACTATGTCTATAACAGCCTGTCCTCCATATGGTAATGCTACTAGAATTGGCGACGGTATCATCATCAAGGGCACACATCGCTTAATGATTGGAGGTAAAGGCAGTGGTGCAACAAATGCTCGATCTCGTATGGATGAGAGTTTCTCCAGACCTCAGGTATTTGTAGCCTCAGCTTCAAAAGATGTGCAAATACCCTTTCATCAACCTGGGTTGTCATTATTGAAGAAGTCACTGCCTGATAATGTAATGATTGTGACATATGTGGCATTAGATGATGATCCATCCTCCTTCTTAATAAGATTGGCTCATCAATATGATATGAACGAGAGTAATGTTTATTCAACTCCGGTACGCGTCAATCTCCAAGACCTGTTTCCTAACCATGACATTATAAAAGTCACCGAGAAGACTCTCTCAGCTAATCAAGATAAAGCAGACTGGGAGAGGAGACGGCTTGATTGGAATGAGAGCGAAGGAATGACCGCATCCAGTGATGATAAGTCAATGCTTGATATTGTTTTGAAACCAATGGAGATACGAACATTTGTCATCAATATCAAGACTAGTGGAGTCATACCATCATCTTCATGTTCAACCTCCTCCTCCTCGTGGCGACTCCAAGTCATAATACTTGTAGGCTTAACCTTTTCTGTTCTGTAACATAAACTATGCTGAGAGTAACCAAATATTTTTTTGCGCTCGCCACAGCGCGCTAAACAGCGCCCTAAATCACTGTACTGTACAAAAGGTAGTCAGAGGCGCTCTCTCTTCAGCTGGTGGTAATATAATAATATTATAACTAATCAGTAACGGGCATCATCATGGGGAGCAATGATACCATCAGTAGGCGGTGGCGGCGGCAGAGGAGCAATCTGTGGATACTTACTCTCTTATTTTCATACTCACATGTTCTTTGTTATGCACCAACAACGTTCATTAGAGCAGACCGGATGAATAAAATACAAACAGTGTTATACAGTACAATTGCAACTAATAATAATGATGTACATATACATGATGAGCCTGTGGTAGTAACATCTCTCTCAACAAACAATAAACAATTATCAGTATTCTCTCCAGCTGCACAATGGCATCAAAATAGAAGACGTGAAATGTCATCAAAATATGGTGATCAAATATCACCATTAGAACGTGATTCTAGTAGTCACACATTGGCATTATCACTCCTACTGTTATCCAATATATGCTTGTTTTCACTATCAATACTTAGTAGTAAATTGCATCCATATCAAATTACATTATTGGCTTTATTTCCGGGTTCTATATTCTCTTTATGGACATTACAAATACTCCATGATTTATTACATGGCTCGTTATTAAAGAAGAGACAACAAAAGTTTCTCGGAATAAAGAAAAAGGATATGCAAGATATGTTATTGTTCTGGGGATCCATGCCGAGTGCTTTTGGATATTATCTATATCTCAAGTATGGACATTTAACTCATCATAAAGCATTGGGAGATGAAAAGTCAGCGTCATTAAAGCAATTGTTTGAGAGTGATCTGAAAGATTTTGAAGACGGAGATGTATTGTTTGTGGCACATAGAATGAAATTAAAGGGTGAAATAGGCCCGACATTCAAGTTTGGTGTTAAGAAAGTTACCATGTCTATTAGTAAAACAGGTTTCAATGCATGGAAAGAAGGCCATCCAATACGAAATGCTCTTTTATTTACATCATCTTTTATGTATGAAAGAGCGATGCTCATCATGAATGATGTCGTAGTTGCAATCACGGGACGAAACTACTTCTTTCCAAACAAACCACAACAATTTCATGAAGAGTGTGCGAAGTATTGTCGGTGTGCAGTAGCAGTACGAGCATTACTATGGAAGCTAGCTGGATGGAAATCGTTATTATTCTTGTACTTATCTGAGACACTGTGGAGTATACCTCCTCATCCTGCTTGCGCAATGTTTGTGACCAATCACGGGTCTACTATAGATGAACAAACTGGTAGCTGTATACCTTCGTCATCGACATATGCTGGTAGATGGTACTCATTATTGACATGTAAGTATTGTGCTTGTATCTTTTCAACTTTATCGTTGCAGTCGTTCAAATCTCACATACTCTACTCCTTCATTTTCTCAGTGAGCACAAATTACCATTGTGAGCATCATGATTTCCCTACCATACCGCTCCATCGGCTTGGCGAGCTTCGAAAGATTGCACCTGAATACTACCCACAAGGTTCGAGGGATAATGTGTTTCAGATAATGAGAAAAGTATTTTCAAAACCAGAGTTTTATGCTTGCATGGATGCAAATATATAGTATATTAACCAGTTAAGTTATACTACTTTATGACGACTTAGCGAAACAAACTTTTGAGATCCCAAAGCTCGGGTGGTAGATGTATAATCTTTCCTTCTTCCTCCTCCCAATCATATTTCCCAGCAAATATGCGCTTCTTGAACTTATAATTCGGTTGCATAAAGAAGTCACAAAGTTTCTTAGTGTGACATGAACCTGCATAACAAACAATGGTGATATTCTTTTTCTCGGTTTCTTGTGATATGAGTTGTGCGATCTTGGCTAGTGTTGCTGCATCCACAAGATTGTTCATGTAGATATCAATTAGTATTTTTGACATGACCTCAGAGTTTCGAGATACTGTAAGTTTCATAATTGACTCATCCTTTGGCTTATCCAACTCGTCAGAAATCATTTGAAAGCCATCTACACAGCTAGGGATTTTTATAGCTCCAATCTTATGCTTCTTTGTCTCGCCTTGTATACTAGTTCTTTTTGATATATCCTCTGGATCAGACCGATCTATATCTTCATAAATATCTCGATGACACTCTCTAAGATAGGCTAGGAACCAGTCTCCTCCTCCTATCTCGTTATCCGCTTCTTTCGGGTCTTTGCATTGAGTTGCTATACTGGCACTTAGCCATTCTTTGATATCTTTAGCCATAGCATTTAAGTCTTTGCAGTCTGAGTCTAGAAGACTAGCAAAAATGTTTGAACACCACGTCCTTGCTGGTTTACTTCCCCGTGCACATAGAAACGCTTTGATGGGTAACATTGGCAATGTGAGATCGTTATCTTCATTCAATCTTCTGTGAAACTCATACTCTCCAGTATTAGCATTCCAGAACTTCATTATAGGTGACCTCGTATGTAAGTATTGTCCATTGATACTAGATAGGTCAAGCATATCCAAGGCATCGCTAATTGTGCCTCCAAAGAATAGTTCAAAAAAGAAAGCGTTCCATGTATCAAATGATTTCACCACCTTTCCAAGGAATGGCGCGTATGATATCTTGATGTGTGGTGTGTAGTAAAGGATTTCAGATACATTGAGAAAGTTTTCAAAGGACGGAAATGTGATAAGCTCGTCCTCTTCTTGCTCATCGTCATCTTCTTCATCCTCATCACTCTTGAGTAGACCACTATCACGCAATCTAACAATCTCGGTTTCCTCTGGTGATAAGTTCCAATCAGGTAGGCACTTCCCATCTTTATGATGGGCATGCTTTTTGATATCAGATTGAGAAGATCCAAGTAATTTGTCTCTCTCATCTGATTCGAGAAGATCCAGCCATTCCTTTGAGTGTATATCTTCCGTCTCGTGTTGACAACCCAAGTCTCTACAGTCTACACAATGTAAGAATGACTTCTCCTCTGCCCTTTCAATCTCCAACAATCTTCTATAAATGTGAGGAATGTAGCCTCCGAAACCATCACAAGAAGGATCATGCTGATCTATACTCGATTCATCAGAGTCTTGTGATAGACATCGAATGCAGTCTGCCGCTTGTGTGTGCTCAAAGTTTGGTACTATATCCCTGCAGAGTTCAACTTCACTGGGTGGTATCGGTGCCTCTAACAATAGATGCAACGACGGAGTATCTTTTCCACTATCCCCTTCCAATTTTGACTTGACTGCAAGTAACCAGTCATCAAACGTCCAGAGATTATCTGCTTTCTGTCGTTTTGACTTTCTGTTGTTTATTAACTCATCATACTCGGTTGTTTCTATATCTTCTCCCAAGAGACGTCGGTGATTCATACTCCTTGCTTCCTCATCTAGGTCTGCCCATTGGAAAAGAGTGTATGATGTGTCTTTCTTATTAGCTTTTAGATCCTGCACAGCTTTTGATAGAGACTTTATACCTCCCATTTGATTCATTGCACTTGACATACTATCTAACAACTCAATCACTTCTGGTGGATGATGAGATCTTGAGTTTGTCTTCTTCTTTTTATCATCATGACCATCTTCATGTATAAATAACTCCATTAAGAATGTTCTGCCTTTTGCGCCATCACTATTTGGCACCCAAAGCAATACCATTTCACGACCTGGTTCCATATACTCAATCTCTTCGCGGCCTACATCATTCCCCCATTCTTTAGCTTTACCTAATGGCAACATTTTAGTGTTTCGTTTGCAGATCCCACATTTTATATTGATACTATCAACTTCATCTTCCCCAACACTACCAAACTTGCCAACCATTTCACCTGTTAGATCAATATAATTTGTAGATATCCAGCCCTCTTTTATCTTTCCACCACCAATACGTGTGATGTCAATGGCATCTTCATGACTCTCTCCAACCAATATCAAAGATATGTTTTTGTTTGCAATACAGCCAGTTAGAACTTGAAAGTAATTGGGACCAACCACACCTCGAGCTGAAGCAGCCTTTGCAGCATTGGACTTCTTACTCTTGTTCTTCCCCATATCGATAGAATGATGCTATTATCACCATCAAACTCCATCAACTCTCAAAAACAAAATATGAAAAAGATACCGCATGGTATCCTTGTCACAATGCACGCAGCGCAGCGGGTGCAATAGTCAAGTAGGCTGGAATACCTAGCATTGTGTTTTGTTTGATACAACTACTAACATAGACAGTCTTTCTTGTAGTAGTAGATTTAACTTAATCCATCTAACTAACCATGCATCTCAAATTTTATGCCGTATGTATTAAAAAAAATGACAGAAGATACTTATTATACTCAAGTAGAGTATGTATTTATCCCTCTGTTGCTACTGCCTCCACTTCCTCTTCATCTTCATCATCTCCAGCAAGGAATGGATTAGCAATTTCTTCAGTACCCTCCTCTGGGGAGACTAAACTAACTTGTGTTCCTCGAATAACAACTAATCCCAACTTTCGTGTTTGATTTGTAATCTGTTCAGGATCATCGGGATCTGTTTGTTGTTTTTGTTTTAGATTGCCATTTCACATTGAGTATAAATATATGATTCAGCAAATAAATCCCATATTATTGATAGAATAAGTCATTGTTTCATACCCCCATCGGCACCGCCATTAAATAAACAAGATGTATAAATGAGTGCCAATCATATAATATCAATACATCATACACATACACCAAAGTCAACAACAGCAATTACATGAATCGTACCTCTTAAGAATTCTTCACAATCATCCAACACTAAATTAACAAGTTCATCATATCCACGCAATGCACCTCGAAGTTCTCTCCCTCCTAAACATTTTACACGAACATTAGAATCTATCAGCTGTTGTGATTGATATTTATGTTATACGCGATATTGGAAGAGATGAAAAAGAGGTTAGTGTTATGTTTAGATTCAATCCGTATATATACTGGTATAGCATGTATCTACATCAAAGTGTAAAGCCAAAGTGATGATGCACCTTCATTTTTTTTTACTTACCTTGGCAAGTTCTAATATACTCTCCTTCTTACCACCTCCGCGGCCGCCTCTTCCGCCTCTACCACTAGAACCTCCTCTCCCCCCACCTCCTCTGCCACCACCTCTGCCTTGTTGCTTTGTCTCGCTCATCCTAATCTATTTGTTGTTAATGTTATTGCAATGTGTAGCACAATAAAATTACACATCAGCTGATTAATGAGTCCCACCTGGGTCCCGTAAAATGGCTAAACTTATACTTTATCTAAAACTTCCAGGAAAGCAAAACTCAAAAAATTGGCCGGCTATTGCTTTCCAGCACTGAGTACTGGAAAACAATAGCCGGCCACTTTTCCCATTTTTTCATTTTTGCGACCAGTGCTTAAAGTATATAAGATGGCCATTTTTGATTCTTAGGATACCGGAAATGGGTACTGGGCCCTGATCGTCTCATGTGACTATGAGAGTGGGGAGTGAGGTATCTTTAATTTTAACGCAGAGCCATACAAATTCATTTGTTGAGTATATTCAGAATAAAGTGATGTTATTATTAGACGCCGTTTCTTAATATAATGTGGTCCTTCCCAATAAGCAACGGCGTAGATAGCAGTAGTGAAAATGGCAGCGATGGCAAAGTAACAATAGCCAAGGAAGTCGAGCCGTCAGCCTGTGAACTTCGGTGCCAAATTGAACAAAGGGCATTGGTATCATGTGTTGATTCTATTCGTGCTGCCAAGGCCTCTTCTTCTTCTAAAACTGCTACTTCCAATAGTGAGGAATCTGCCTCTTCTTCTGAGGATAGTAATGAAGAGTCTTCGGCAGAAACACCTGCATGTCTCCCGCTAGCGATTGCAGCGTGGACAAAATGTTGTACCGAGGCTAATGATTTGCAAATGGAGCAGCAACAGCAGGAGGAGGAGGAGGAGGAAGTAAAGAAAGAGAAATCATCATCGTGATTTGCAATTGATATTCAATCCCCATCTTATGTTGACTGAGATCTTCTACGTCAAGAGCCCGCGGCTGATACATCAAGACTTGAACACTGGTAAGTTAAAAGTTATCTTTTGATGTGTTGCATCCATGACATACTACATATCATAAATATTCGAAACGATGATATCGAGATGGATTCGGATTCCCCTTCTTGATACCCTTTTGCTTATCGGCTTTTGGGTGCCTGATGAATAATGTCTCTGATTTACTGATCGAATAGTGATGTGTATGATGTGTTCAACAACACTTATGTTTTTGGGGAGAGAGGCAAAAAAGGGGAAATGATGATGTGCACATTGCTGCATTTAAATACTTTCAGAGCAAGAGTGATTAAAATCGCTTTGAATAGGGAGACTCATGGGACGTTCTGTCTCTTTTCTCTATTCATTTACTTGTATATGTTGGCTTTTTATGTCATAGTTACACTGATCTCTCTTTGTTTTCTCCTTTGGCCTTTGATGAGACTTTGTTTGACGCCTTCTTGTCTTACAATATACTAATACTTTCTCTTTCTTCTTCGGTTAGGTTCTTCATCGGCAGCGGTGGTATTTAGAACGCCGAGTGTAACTCAAGACCAAGGTACGTTTGAGTACGAGGTACACATATTTATCTTATCCTTTCGAAATGATTTTACTCTTTGAGTGTATGCCGCCCCAGTCGGAATTTTCAGTGACGAGAATCATTCAAATAAAACGTTATTGTACATGATCGAAAGGATATCTGATTGGTTTTGCTATAAACTATCTGCTCTATCCTTGTACCTCACCTCTACTCCTTCTCTTTTGTCTTTCTCTTTCAGTTGGAGCTGATACCATACACATGATCAAGATCAAGAAGTGTTTCCATCTCAAGAGGTGAGTTCATATGTCAAACACAAATCAACTAGTTAAGTCATCTTCAGGGAAAGGGGTGGGTGTATAGTTATGATGACAACCTAACCTAGCTCGCTTTCAGGACACATCCTACCATACTTCAAAAGGTCGTATGGTAGGGTCCGATGCAGAAAACTTTGTTCCTGTTTAAATTATTTGTCTGAACTATACAAATTCCTATACCTGAAGATGATTTGGATGATATGTACACTGTCATGTGTTTATACATGTGACTTGTGCTATGCCCATACTAATGTCATCTTTTCATCTCACCTTGTTCAAAGGTACTCTCGTGGTTTAGGAATGGTTTAACGATCGAGATTGTAAGGTGTGTTCATCACTTGGAAACTGAAATGAGAGTCTAGTCATGAAGCCAACAATAATGAAAGTGTATTACTCACAACATTCTTTCACAATAGAAAGAGTAAGTTTAAGACATATGATTTATATTCTTATATACCTTCAATTGGTAACTATATTTTATTGCCAACCGCCCTGCTGCATATAGCCCGTACTATTCGTGTGCTGTGAACAAGTACCTCCTTGCTTTGCAATGTGATCATGCCGAGAGAGGCCAAGCGAGCTTCCATAACAAGAGGAGTTGGTCTTCCTTAGCAAGATAGAAAAGCGAGTAAACCACTCGACATTTTATACTATAGCAACAAAAACAACTTCACCTCAAAACCAAGGCGTGAAGTGCCGTTACTATAATTAATCAACCGTATACTGTTATTGACTGGTTAATACACGCACATGTTAGGTTGTTAGACATTTATCTGAAAGGCAGTGCTAGGTACGCTGTTAATAATTTATTATTTGACTTTAGCTAATTTATTACACATCCAACACTGAAGTAACAAGCCAACATCAGGTTGCCACCTGAACCACACTGTGAAACAAAATAAATAGATCAACCTACCTCATCCGCCTGTGCCAGTATATATAAGAACATTCAAGGCATACAAATATACGTACATCACACAAAAACTGAAATACAAAGAAGAACCAACAATTACTAATATCAATCACACAGAAATTATTGGAAGTAACAAATTATGGCACAGTCAATCAATATTACCATACCACCAGGTCCGTTAGGCGTAGGAATTGTAAGTGAGGATGGTAATTGCATTATATCATCAAAGTCCAACCAGTCCAATTCTCCGTTAATGGTAGATGATATTATTATATCATTAAACGGTATAAAATTATCTCAAATTGAGGGAGGTGTTGATGGTTGGGTCAGATTATTTCAAATGTTTGGTCAGGTAAATCGTAATTTGGTAGTACAACGGAATGATACAAACAACAGCAGCAGCTCAATAACAAATGGTGCACTGAAAGACTCTACAAACCATGATTCATCTCCTATGAAGAAACAAAAAGTAATGAAACAAGAGAAGAAGACAACTAATAACAAGCTATCAGGTATGGAAGTTATTAGTTTGTTGTCAGATGATGAAGATGAAGAGTATGGTACGTCAGGAAAGAAGAGTGGGGGTGCAACAACAGTTGCAGCTACTGCATCTGGGGGGAGTGATAAGAATGTATTGGACCCAGACGTGTTAGAAGTTCCAATGGCTCCAGCATGGAGGAATGCAAGTAGTGATCCTGCCACCACCAATAAGGGAAATCTGAAGGATGATAATAATTACAACAAATCGGTTACAAAGAAGAGTAATGAAGATGATGATGATGAAGATGAGGAGTTGACAGTTATAGCTACTAAGGGAAGCAATGCACTAGCAGATTTCCCTCACTCAAGGGAGAACTGCGTCACGCATCCGTTTAGTGGGGATAAGAAGCTTCACTGTTCGAATTGCTACTGCTATGTGTGTGACAAACCGGCCAAAGATTGTACAATGTGGGCATCTCACTGCTCAGCATCACATTCAGATCCGCGTTGGAGAAGAGAGAGGGAATTGGCCAAGCGTCGTGCTCGAGAGCTTGAGGCGGCCCCAGTTCAGCCACCAGTACCTGCTGCTGCTGCTCGTCCACTTGTTGTGAGAGCCCCAGCAGTAAGCTCGAGAACTGCCAACCGTCGATCGGCCGATTTCTCTATCCGCAGATTACTAGAAAGGGTTACTACTGTACACCCCGTTGAGATTCAGCCTCCCGTTGGCAGTGGCTTTGTCACGAATTTGCGTCACTATCAGAAGCAGTCCCTTGCATTCATGGTGGAAACTGAGAGAACACATTCCCGCGGTGGTTGGTTGTCCGATGAGGTAAGCAAATGTTTGTATCATCTATTTTGTTCGGGGGCAAATGTTTTTGTAATTATCATTCCTCACTTCATCATGCTTGCTGTAACATAACTCAAGGTTGGTATGGGTAAATCAGCCATTACTCTTGCTTTAGTTGCCGCTAACCCTAGGAGCACAACGGGTCTGGCGACACAGCAACAAATTCAAGTTGCTATGAATGAGCATGACAATAATGTGCGACAGCGCCAGATCTATCAAATGGAACATGACAACAGAGTAGCAAGTATGCGTGAGGCACACTTCCAAAATGTCGAGGGTGAAGATTACAATAGACAGTATTATGCCTTTAGGCAGATAGAGAACCAAGAGAAGAATAATCTGGAGGCTAAGATGTCATCAATTCAGCCGGTTCGAAAGGTCAAGGTGAAGACTACTGTTGTTCTAACCTCCTGTTCGTTACTTGGCCAATGGGAGGATGAGTTTAGAAAGCATAGCCCAGGACTAGCTGTAAAGATATTCCACAACAGCCGGAAGAAGAGAGCTAGTACGACCATTGACCTTCGTGAAAGAAAGGCAGTTCTAGGCATGAATTCAATCGACGTCATAATTTCTACATCAACGTTTCTATGGCCTGCACATACTTCTTTCATCGACTTCCATCGCGTCGTTCATGACGAAAGCCATTTATTCATCAAAAGTGCTTCGTCAGCGAAAATTTCTTGCGCTAACAACATAAACTCCTCCCTGCGTTGGGGAGTTACGGCCACTCCGGCAACAAGTGCAGCAACAGATTTATCCAGTCAGTTATCGTTTATTCAAGGAAAGTCACAATCTGTTGACTTTCAGCAATTCAAAACAGCAATTTCCAGATTCAGCTACAATCCATCAACTGAAACGTTAGACAATCTTGTTGATTTGTTGAAGACATTCATGGTACGCCATACAAAGTCTCAGCGGATCAATGGGTCTGCCGCCTTGGCACTTCCTCCTTCTACCACGTCAACAATCATGCTTGATATGACACAAGATGAAAAGAGAGCGTTTCATAGGGTCAATACAAAGACGTCAACTTTCCAAAAGCACCTAACTAACGGCGCGCAGAGAGTGGCTGCTGAACGTGATCTTGTCCCTCAAATGTCGAACATCTTGAAAAAGCCTGAGCTCTGTGGAGGTTTGGCTCATGCCATCTCTGGTTATGATCCTGATAGGCTTAGTAAGATAGTTGCCTTGAGAAAGGACTTGGCTACCCACCGCAGAACAGAAACAGCACTACGAGCTGTTGTGTTTACACAACATGTAGCAATGCATGAGGCCTGTATCAAAGGCTTGAAGGAAGACGGGTTTGATATCAAACAATTTACTGGGTCCACAAGTGCGTCAAAGAGAGATTCTGAAATACGTACGTTTCAGAATACTAGCAATAGTCGGCCAGCTGTATTCGTTATCACTTTAAAAAGTGGTAATGTAGGAATTACTTTGACGGCTGCATCTCGAGTGTATCTGCTAGAACCTGCTTTGGATCCAGCAGTAGAAGTTCAAGCAGCTGGCCGTATTCATCGTCTAGGACAAGATAAACCTTGTCATGTTGTGAAGTTTGCATTCAAAAACTCATATGAAGCTAACACAATCGAGCTTCACAAGAAGATTGCAGCGGGTAAGATCACGATCGTCGATGGTTGGCTACCACCAGAAGCTATGGCTATCTTAGCCAAAGGTATCTAAACAACTGAAGATAAAGAAAAGATTCTCTTGGAGAGGATTGACTTGTTGTTTGGTGGTTTTCTCTTGTGAGCGAGCTATTAGTGTGGTTCATTGCACATATGCAATGCTTTGTGTATTGCAACTAGTAAACTGTGTTTGTATGAACTAAACATCATCGTCTTGATTTGATATTAGCTTTATCTAATGTACATATGTTCAAACATTGCAATTAGCAAACTCATATGTTATGCTGCTCGAGGAATACTCTGCTTTGGAGATGGTCCATCGATACACTTGGTAGGGACACTAATCATCTTGATTGAAGTTCCTGTAGTGGATCCGTCATGATGACCTCGACGGACACCGTTTCTTCGGCTCGGAGATACCGACAGCTTGGGCGTATCCTTTTCAACATTCTTCTTGACATTGACATCCTCCCAACTGCAATCAAACTCTCTCCATGCTAAATCAATCTCGTCTTCATCCACCATCACTGTATCTCCTATGTCTTCATCGTCACCACTTAGACGAACTGTTTGCTTCTGCTTGGTAATCGTTAAGCTATCACATATGCCATATGTACCAAATCCAAGGCCTATTGCAGAAAGGATTGATGATGATAGAGATGAAAAAGAGTCTCCCATTGCAACATCAGTAGAGGATGTTTTCTCTACTTGCTTTGCATATTGTTGTTGATCGATCTGACCCATGTTGGATTATGATTAGACGGGGATATGTTGGCAATCAATATCAAAAGCAAAGTGGACATGAATATGAATAATGACTATGTTTTGCATGTGTGTAGTAGTCTCAACTCAACACCTTTGCTCGAGCACAATGGTCCATCGGAAGAAGAACTGTGTCAACCTCTGACGTGTTACAAGCTTCTATAACTTACTACCCTACTTCAATCTCTTTTAATGCTGAGCAGAGTGTTATGTATTAGCTGTGAAAAGATAGGCTTATTCCTGCAAACAAAAAGGGGAAGTATCTCAATCAAGATCACAAAACGGCATGCAGTATTGGGAGATTGTGGCCAAGAATGAAATTAGATGTAATGTGTTGCAAGCAAGCAAACAGAACTCGGTGATGCCTCCGCTGTCGTACACAGAAACAATCGTGTCCAGCTATTTAAACCATAATCCTGCAGCATTCTTGCAATTGCAAACAACTACTGTCCTCATCGAAGTATATACTATATCAAATCATATCATGAGTATCTCTACTCATCAATCACCACTAGCTCTAATGTTTTAACATATTATTCACCATCACTATCTCCGCCACCACCGCCTCGGGCAAACAAACGACCAAGACTCTTTCAATTTAGCCAGGCTGCATCGATGGAGGTCGACATACCCACCTTCTTGCCCTCGTCATCATCGATATCATCATCGATATCATCATCAATATCATCATCGAAATCTACTTATGATAAGGGCAAGGAGAATATGGAAAGTAGAAGGTTATTATCCCTCTCATCCAGACCTATACCAAGCATTAGATTGAAACAAAGACCGATGTTGTTGAATGCTGATATGATGATAGATAAGGATACCAAACTCAGTATTAAAATTGAGGATATTCCATCACTACCATTCTCATTTTCTAATACTAATACATCAACTACTCCATCATCGTCGGAGTTTGGTAATATTGAATCTATACAAGCATTACCATCTCTGGCAGTATCAAAGAATAGTAGTTCCTCAAGTGATTCGTCACCTGTCAAATCCAAGTCGGAATCGTCTCCTCTTGGTGCTAATGAGAAGAAGGATAAAACAACCACTGCTAACATAGAAGATGGTCAACAGGTGAAATTACCTGATTTCCAGAAAACTAAATTGCAGTATAAAGCCAAGCGACGTAACAGTTTGGTGGCAAGGACTGCATAAGGTATAGTGTAACATGTAGAATGTAAACTTAATGTATAGATATAACAGTGAATAAACTTCAAACTAATTATCAAATGCTTTGACTTAGTAAGTCGAGAGATCGACAATAGAACGATGTAACTATATTCTCTTCTACATCGCATCTACAAGGAAGATCTGACGGGGTAGAGTAGAGTGGGGTAGAAGTGCAGTAAATGGTCATCATATCGACTGTCTTATATGTCTCTATCTCTAGAAATGAGTAAGAGAAATCTATCAAAGAATGTCAAACTTCTTCTTCTCGTCTCTATTCAGGACCCGGTCCAGCACTCTTCCCCATCTGCTTACCAGCCCTCATGACCTCATCCACTAGTAGTAACTGAGATGCCAACACGGTCGATAGGTGTAGACACTGTCTTTTGACACGAACGTTATCCCAAACTCCCTCATCGGCAGGGATCATGGGATCACCAGATGAACAATCCAATCCTACTGCCATTGAGCATCCACTATCCTCTCGGGCATCGGTCAATTTGAGTATACAATCTTGGACATCAAATCCGGAATTCTCAGCCAATGTCTTTGGAATGACAAGAAGTGCCTCGGCATACGCTTGAACTCCCAATTTTGGCCTTCCCTTTGTTGCTTTTGCCACGGTATCACGAAGGTGCATCGATGCAGCAAGTTCAAACGCCCCTGCGCCCGGAACAATAGCATGATCTTCAATAGCATTCTTGACGGCACGGAGTCCATCGCGTACGGCATCTTTGATTTGATCAATTGTATGTACATTCGGTCCCTGTAGTAATAATGTACAACTCTTGGGATGCTTACATTCCTCGACAAATGTGAACTTATCATCTCCCAATGATACCTCACTAACTTTACCAGCCCATCCCAATTGATTGGCGTCCAAATCTTCCACAGAATGGATTGGTGAACCTCCACAGGCTAATGTCAAACGCTCCATATTACGACGCTTTGCCCGACGTAGACACAATATCCCCTCCTTGGCAAATATATCCAATGATAATGGATCAATTCCCTTCTGGTTGATCATAACAAAGCTCTCTCCTTCCTTACATACCGATCTTTTAAAATCAACTACTTGACGACAACGTTCGTCTAACCACTTCCTTTCACTCTCAACTAACTTTTCACGTTCCTCTGCTGTTGAATAGAAGAAACCACTCTGTACCTCCGTCTTCTCGTATTCAAATGTTACATTACATGTCATGATATGACAATTATTCAATACCTTGGGCATGTCAGGATGACGTCCACCATGATCTAACACAATACCATTCACAAATCGTGAATCAGTACCCATCTTACGTTGCATTGTCATAATCTCAACCATATTCAAATCCACTGGTGACTTGGTAGTATCCTCGGGAACAATACATTGCATAGCATCCACTACTGCATCGGCAATCTTTTCAGATAATTCATGTTCCAATTTAGTTTTCAGTGATGTAGATGCCAAACACCGTAGCAATTCACGATCTTCTTCAATTTTCTTATCACCATTGGAATAATCAATCTTAAACTCATCCAGGAATTTGAGTGTAGCATCACGTGCAATATCGAATCCATCAGCAATTACACGGGGGTGTAATCCCTCAGAGGTATATCTTTGTGCTTGTTTGAGAAGCTCACCGCACAAAAGAACAGTGGATGTTGTACCATCACCAGTTACTTCATCCTGTGAATTGTATTATAGTGTAATTATCAGTGATGGTTGTTGTTTGTAAGGGGTGAATTATTTGGTATTAAAGGAAGGGTTAGAAATAATTGGTAATGTAAAAAAATGACGCTTATATCCAATAAAATTACACCATCATTGTAATACAATACTCACCTGAGCTGTAGCCGTACGTGCAATTAACGCAGCAGTAGGATGCTGTATCTGCATTTCATGCAACAATACATTCCCATCCTTGGTTAATTTGATCTGACCAGCACCACCAACAAGCATTTTGAGTGTACCGCGAGGACCTAGATTTGTTTTGAGTACATTCTGTAATCCATTGGCCGCGGCCATGTTAACGGCTAGTGCCGCATGTCCGGACACTACCTCTGCGTCTGGTGATAATTCTTGTAATCTACTCATTATTAGCTGATTGTATAAATACTATCTCTCTTCAGTACATAATGTGAATGTGTGGTGGTAAAAAAAATATGGTGAGCATTGGTCAATAAATAACATTAAAACGCGATCGAGACCGGATAAAAAGAATATAGCACAATAACACACACAAATAACACTCACTTAGATAAATATATCCGGATAGACAATGCTTTAATATCTGTTTAACACCAGTAATGCACCGCCACCATTGAAAAACTGAATGAGATGAAAATGTAGAATGCACAGGGGCTTTCTATTTTTACTCCAAGTAGTAACCTGAGTAACA
>Ga0075437_13486_pt1 | contig 25699 bp, 17 predicted proteins | sample MintriMetagenome_FD_74266 | JGI IMG/M metagenome (GOLD analysis project Ga0075437, IMG submission 74266) | Marine eukaryotic communities from Monterey Bay, USA to study complex ecological interactions - Minidiscus trioculatus and... | ecosystem: Environmental > Aquatic > Marine > Unclassified...
TTCCTGTTGTCGGGCAGGTGATGGATTTTAAGTTGAAGGATCTCGATGGAAAGTTTGTGCGGGGCGACGATTACCTGGGGCGGTATCTTCTCATTGATTGTTGGGCGAGCTGGTGTAACCCCTGTATGCAAAAAATGCCTGAACTAATTGAGTTAAGTAAGGAGTATGAAGATTCTCTCTCAGTACTGGGTGTCAATTTTGATAGGAATGCTGATGATTTTGAAATGTACAAAAATAAAATTGGTACTCCATGGAAAGAAATTCACGCCGCTACGTCAGCGGGTGTTCATGAAGACGCATGGGAAGAAGTTTCTCGAATTAGAAATTTACCGAGGTATTTTTATTAAACCCCAAAGGTGAGCTTGTTTGTGACTTTAACCCGATTGATTTGAAGGAGGTATTGGCACGGGAGCTAAAAACACCGTAATTTAATATCGGGATTGCTTATCGGATGCCGAGGGTTCGCGAATAACAGTCCTTGCGGAAATGTTCTTGAAATCGACTGGACAACCCATGGTGTTATGAGATTCCTAAGGTTGCCAATTTGTTCAGTTTCGTTTTTTAATATTTAAGATACTTCTTTTGGACTCTCGAAGAATGAATAGTATCAGTAAGTAGTCTGTTTCCAACGAGTGTCGGAGTGATGCGAGAACCAGTCAGCCCTTTCAAAGGGCACCGATTTTGACAAAGAGCGAGCCAGTAGAATTGGCCTCTGAAATGGAGCAGTTTGGGATTTCACTCCTCGGTTAAATATTTTAACGTGCATTCAATTGACCTGTTTGATCGGCCTGCAAACGATGCGTAGCTGATCTTTTATACTGTATTAGTCACACCTAAATTCAACGGGATAAACCGATGAACCTACGTTTGACAGTCAAGCAGTCCTCAGAATAAAATTAGGACTTGTTTTTAAGACAGTCGGATCCGCTCGTTTAACGATTAAGAAATCGGTCAAATTCAATGTTTGAAATATTGAAATTTCAGAAGTTCTCCGTGGCTTTAGCCTTATTGATTTTGTCGGTTTTTGCGACAAGCAACTATGCACAAACGCCTGGCGTTGAGCTGATCGAAAAGAGTCAAACTGGAGAAGCTTCTCCTGCCGGTGGCGACAGCGCGAAAATTGGTAAAGCCGTAGGTGCGGACCATCGATCTCAAGAGCTTGAAGAAGAGAAAAAGCTCAACTTTAAAAAAGGGGAGATTGTTTCCCCTTCTTATGATTTTGAAATGGGAAAAACGAAGCTTTCCTATGGTCTTTATTTGCCCAAATCTTTTGATGAATCGAAAACATATCCCTTAATCGTTGTTTTGCATGGTCTGAACAGTAACCCGAAACAAATTCTTTCTTACCCAAATCTGACCAAGTACGCCGATGAAAAGGAGTACATATTGGTCGCACCAATGGGCTACAACGAACGCGGTTGGTATGGAAGCCGTGGTAACGGGGGTGGTCGTGGAAGAGATCCGGATAACCTTGGTGAACTTAGTGAACAAGATGTAATGGAAGTTCTCAAGTTAACTCGTCAGAATTTCAAAATTGATGATGAACGGATCTACTTATTTGGACACTCAATGGGGGGAGGTGGATCAATTCATCTGGCGACGAAATATCCAAAAGTCTGGGCAGCCATTGGGGTGGTTGCGCCCGCTGCTTACGGAGATCGTAGTCGGCTTGCGGCAGCAAGGCACATTCCGTTTTACGTCGTGCAGGGGGACCGAGATCGTTTAGTGTCTGTCCAAGAAACTCGGAAGTGGGTTGAGAAGATGGAGGAGCTAAAGATGAAACATAAATACGTAGAAGTTAAAAACGGTGGCCACGTCTTTGTGGCATGGCAACATTTTAGTGGAATTTTTGATTTCTTCGCTGCCAACCCGAAACAAGATTTAAGCAAATCAAAAGAGAATTAGGCGATGCTAAGATTGTGACTGAAGATTCGTGGGTTGCCTTCGAGAAAAAGTGTTTCGTTAGCATCAGCCATGATTCTTTTCTGGAGCGCATTTAATTTTATCCGTCACGCAGATCGTATTCGCTCACGCGAATGGGCGCATTAAAACCAATTCTTACGTGGTTGATACAAAACAGCCTATGTGCTTGAACGCATGACGCGAACCGGTGAGATTTTTCAACAGGCATTCAGCGAACATAGCACGGGTAGGCTGCGATTCTTGGTGTTCATCGCTTGAGTCGTACCAAGAAAGGATTGTAAAACGGTTCCTCAATAAACTGATCAAAGCGTTTTATCATTATTCTTTCGTGAATGCTTATTGGAGGTCGTTTGAATTGACTTCCCTAGTGATACGGTTTCTTTAGAACTGATCCGTGCCAGCTTTCTTCGCGCGTGCTGGTGAATTAAAATCGTCGCAGGCGATTCGTTTTAAGGAATAACTGAACCATGGCAGATTCGATTAGTTTTAAAAGGCCTTTGCTTTACTTACTTGTTGTTTCTGTGGTGCTGGGCGCCATTTTGGGTATTGGAATTGTTCTTTTAAATACCTGGGGTTGGTACGAAATCCGTGTTATCTTCACCACGGTCATCATTGCGGTCGCCAGTTTGTGTGGCCTAGCCTGCGATCTCTCGAAGCTGCCTGCGGGCCCAAATCTGCTTCCCAAGTCGGGGTTATGTCTAACTGCGATATCTGCGGCTCTGCTGCTAGTTGGTCTATGGGGTGATCTCGATGTTGAACTCTATTGGAAGACTGCTGTTTGCTTTTTAATTGTCGGATTTGCGACCGTGCACGTCTGTCTGTTGTCGATCGCAAAGTTAGTGGCTAGATTCCGATGGGTGTACATTATTGGTTCTCAAGTGATTTTTGGATTGGCTTCGCTCCTTTGTGGGATTGTGATATTTGAGATTGACTCCGAAGAAATTTTTCGCACGGTTGCGGCTATCTCAATCTTGGTTGCAGCGATCACGTTAATCATTCCCGTTCTCCATCGACTTGGAAAAATCAGTTCGACCAAAGAAGAATTGTTGATGCCAATCGAAGCGCGTAACATTGCGGTAATTGATGAACAGATCTCGCAACTGGAGCGACGTATCTCCACGCTGAAACATTTTAGAGCTCAAATTATAGATGAAGATACGACGAAAGAACCGTGAAAATCGCGCTGGTTTGAGGGTGTCACTTCGGAAAACGTGTTGTCTTGTGACCATCGCTGATTAGGGTTTTGCACGCTGAGTGTCAGCAATGAACTAAAAACGTTGAAAGAGAGTTTTGTCTAGGCGTTTGTTTTAATTTGTTTCAAAAGTCATTGGATCAAGGGTTGAGAGTGAAACTATATTGTTCGGTTTTTGACCCCTTTACTTCTCTCTGTTATGCTTTTCTAGGTTCTGGTTTTTGGGTGTTGCTACTGCCCGTTTGCTTCTTTTTTCCTCGGAGTCGCGATTGTGATCTTAAGCCACGTTTTTACTGTTCGATGCGTATTTTCATTGACGATCGCGTTCGCAATTACAACTTCCACTAATGCCATCGCTCAGGATGTCCCGGAAATTTCTGGGCCAATGGTGGGACATTCGACGGAATCGAGTGCAAATATTTGGATGTATGCTCCGAAAGATTCGCAGTTAGAAATTACCTTCCAAGAAGAATCCAGTTCAGACAACGCGGCAACGTTGAACTTTGATCCGGTTGCTGATCCAGCGGGTAATTTGTCAGGTGTCCCCTACACTGTCACGCTAAAGCAATTGAAACCGCTGACAAATTATAAATATCAAGTCAGCGTCAACGGTAAGTCTGACGCTGCTCACGGTGGAACTTTTCAAACTGCTCCAATCGCGGGCAAAGGTAGTAAATTTCGTATAGCAGTTACATCGTGTATGAAATACGGCCAACCCCAAAAATCATGGGAGTTGTTATTGGGCGAGAATCCCAATCTGCATGTCACACTGGGCGATACCCATTATAGTGATACGACCGACCCAACGATTCAATGGAAACATCACCTTCGATATCGGGCCGTTCCTGAATTCTCTGCTGTGTTGCGGTCGATTCCCAATTACGCGATGTGGGACGACCACGATTATGGGCCGAACAATTCGGACGGATCCGCTGCAGGTAAGGAAAATTCGCTCGTTGGTTGGAACCAAATATGGGGCAACCCTACCTCAGGCACTGCGGAGACTCGAGGCGCGTTCTTTAAGTTTACATGGGGCGATGTCGAATTCTTTATGGTTGACGGTCGCTATCATCGGTCTCCCGATAATGCTCCCGACGATGATAAAAAGCGGATGCTTGGCGATGCCCAATTTGCTTGGCTGGTTGATGGCCTTAAAAATTCAAAAGCAAAGTTCAAAGTGATTGCCTCAGGCTCCACGTTGGCGGACAGCAAAAATGACGGATGGCGAATTTATACATTCGCTCGTCATCGATTGTTCGACGCAATCGGAGAAAACAATATTAGCGGTGTCCTCTATATGTCGGGCGATGTCCATCGGTCTCGGGTTTGGACTCATCCCGAAAGTGATCGCGTCGGCTATCCGTTAATTGAGGTTGTCTCTTCTGGCGTCGCAAATAGCAAAACCTTGAGCTACGCGACCGTTAATTTTGACACAACCTCCGCCGATCCCACAGTTCAGGTGCGAATCGTCCATGGAGATGGAACAACCCATGCCGACCAAACTTGGAAGCTCTCGGATCTCACGCCTAAAAAATAGCCATTTCCTATCGCCAGTGTAGTGGGAAATTATAAGTGAATTGTCCCCGAAGGATGGTTCACTGAGGTGAACCAGTGAACGGGCAATTGCTCAGTTATGACTTGTGTTTTTTCGAGCTTTTGAGTGCGAAAACGCGTATTATTATGTGGTTCAATCAATGGAATTCTAAATCAATTCAGCCAGTTCCTTTATTAAAGCACAACCCAGCCGTTATGAAGTCATTCTTTGTTTTAGTTTTTCTGCTCGCACATTCGTTGACAGCTGCGGCGATGGAGCGACCCAATATTGTCTTTATTCACATGGAAGATATGGGTGTGCAGATTCCGGCGTATGACGATCGAACGGTCGCTACGCCAAACCTAGACCAGTTAGCGGCCGATGGGATTATTTTTGAACGGGCGCACGTTTCTGCTGCAAGCTGTGCTTCCTCTCGAGGGACGCTGTTTAGTGGGCTTTACCCACATCAGAATGGAATCATGGGATTTGTCCAGCAGCATGGGTTTTACTATCGCGATGGTACTCCGACCTTTATCAAGGATTTAAAGGCAGCGGGATACTACACTGGGCTTACATACAAAAATGGGGTGGAAAGTAGTCATTATAAAACCCCGCCCGTTCCCTTCGATTTTAAACCAAAATACACCGAAAATTGGTTGAAAGGATTGACTGGAAAGCAAGCGAGCAAATCTAAAGGTAATCCACCATTGGTTAGTTACGCGGTTGATAACTTTCAGTACTTCTTGGAAAACTTGGAAGAGGGCCAGCCTTTCTATTTTCAGGCGCAGACACCTGACTCGCATCATGTCTGGGATCGCCCGCATTTTATTCGAGACGGTGAAACCGACTGGCCCTACCCCGAAGTCGATGACTCTCGGATCAAGTTCACACCGGGTTGGGGAGATGCCCTGATTCCAACAGGTGCTTTGCTGGAAAAGGTATCTCAATACTATCGGGCAATTCAACGGGTAGATTGGTATGTTGGGCGGATTCTGAATTTGTTGGAGGAACACGGGCATGCTGACAATACGCTTGTTGTTTTTTCATCAGACCATGGCCCATCTCACCTTCTCCGAGGCAAGACGACCCCGAATGAATTGGGGCTGCGCGTGCCTTTCATTGTCCGTTGGCCTGGTCAGATAAAAGAGCCCGGGACGCGGTCCGATGCATTGGTCTCTTTTGTTGATCTGTATCCAACGTTTGTGGATGTTGCAGGTTTAGAGATTCCCGCGCATTTACCAGGGCACTCGATTTTGCCTGCTCTCAATGGTGAGGATTCAGTGCGCAAACATCTGTATTCGGCCTTTGTTGCTCACACAACGGGAGTGCATCAGTACTGGCCTAGTCGCACTGTTACCGATGGCCGTTGGAAGCTTATCCATCATGTCTTTGGAGACGGGAAACGGAATCGTTATGTGGGAAAAAACAAAGCAATATTTAGTCTTAACAAACAGATCGACTCGATGCCCGATAATGCACTTGCCCGTCGACTTCGGCATCGTAGTGAGGTGCCTCCTGCGTTCGAGTTGTACGATCTAAAAAATGATCCCCATGAACATCACAATCTTTTCGGGGCAACCGAGTATCTGGAGATCGAACAAAGGCTGAGCACTAGGTTGAAAGACTGGCGTCGGCAGGTTGCCGATCCATTCTTAGATGAGACGTTTGTTCAGCGATTCAATCGAGTCTATCATGAAAATTATGAACTTTGGAAATCGCGTGGCGGTAGTAAGATGAACGACAAGAACCTGCTTGATTTTTCAGAATTCATTCCGAACTGGGATCCGACAGATTATGTGCGGCAAAAGGATCAATAGTTCAGAGTCCTTCCGGCTATTCAATTTTTGGGCAATCAATTATTCGCTTGGTCGGTGTTTCCAGTGGATTTCTACCGCCGAGCACGAAAACGTCCAGGTGGTGTGCCTTTGTGTTGTTTGTCCGGTGTTGGAATTGTTGCTTCATTTCAGCAAAGACGGCAACTGTCCGCAACTCTGTGAACTACTTTGTCGCATTAACTTCGAGCGACACTAGCGTGTCAGTGTAGGCTCCGTCTCTTTGATCGATGGTTGGCTGACTGCATCCCCAACCTGCATTTACCCATTGAAAGGGAGGTTGATAATTAATGTCAAAGCGCAACGCGGTTGAGCTCGACTTGTGATGTTAAGTTTGATGGCTCAGTTAGAACAAAGAACGATATTTGCCAACTTGCGAGTTTGATGACGAGACAAGTTTCTATTGAATTGTTTTGCGAACATACGGATCGGCAGTTTTGCGGGAACAGCTCTCCGAAACTTGTGCTTTGTTTTTTGGAATGCCGAATGTTTACTTACGCTATTCGTCTTGAATTGCGTTTTAATTGAAGATTAGAATCCTTGTTGCTCAGACGTGTGGCAAGGGTGTCAGGATATATGGGTAGTGGAATTGAAACATTGGTGATCCATTTAGCGCGGGCTGAAGGGCGGCGTGCGCAGGTGGAGAAACTTCTGCAAGGTACGCCTTATCCCGCCAGGGTGTTGGCTGCTGTGGATGGTGAGCAGGTTCCAAACGCCGAACGGAATGGAGCCATTTCTATCGAACCCCTGTTTTCGCCCTCTTATCCCTTTCCCATTGGTCCGGGGGAATATGGTTGTTTTCAAAGTCATCGGAAAGCATGGCAGACGATTCTAGACGAGGGTTTGGAAGCTGCATTGATCCTCGAAGACGATGTGGAATTGACGCCAGTATTTTCCGAGTCCCTCGCGTTTGCTGTCGAACAAGCAAAAACTTACGGCTATGTGCAGTTTCAAACGCGTCGGGTTAATGAGTCTACGGTGGTATCGCGATCAGATAGATCGTGTCTGGTTCAACCGGCAGTGACGCCGCTACGAACTTCAGCTCAAGTTGTAAGTCGGTTGGCTGCGGAAAAACTACTGATATTGTCGGAACTCATTGATCGGCCGGTCGATGCGTTTTTGCAATCACATTGGCATACTGGTTTGCATGTCACTTGCGTTGTTCCGTCGGGGATTGAAGATCGAACGCAGGAAACGGGTGGGAGTACCATTTCACCCAAGCGAAGTATTTGGGCTAAAATGAAACGTGAATTCAAGCGTGAATTTCTAAGAGGTCGTTACCGAATCGCTGTTAACCGATTGAGCAAATCAGCGAAGGCAGTTCTTTGACGATGTTCGTTCTGTTCTTTGGCTGCGGTTTCTGTTTTCGTTTCGTGGATCGCAAAAATTTGAGGAATCACCGATACTCCTGAAGGCCATTTGGATCTCGTCGATTGAGTTGGTTTTTTGGAAGCACTACCAAAGCGAAACGCCTAGAATGGTAGATCAGGTTGCCCAATATAATCCATCACATTTGTTAAGTATTGATTGCAGGATTTGAAAACGCCGAACACTCCGACAAGGCAAAGGTTCGGCGTAGCGTGCAGGGACACCCGCCTAATTCTCGCTGGTGTATTCCTCCGCTGATTCATCCGTCTCTACCTCAATTGGCGGCATAGGATCTTGAAAATGTTTCCAAGAACCGGGGCCGAGCTCATATTCTTCGTCGGTCAGCAGGCACGATTCTAAAACGCGGGTCACGTGATCTTGATCGAGGTTTTGACCAATAAAAATCAACTCTTGCTGACGATCACCATACTCGTGGATCATCCGAGCCTCGATTTCGACAAGGACTTCTTTTTCTTCAGGCCACGACTCTGGTGGAGCGGATGCCCACCAAAATCCAGCGGGATCCAGCAAAACGGAACACCCTGCTTGAGACCAGTTGTAGGCCCAGTCGTGCCGTGAAGCGATCCACGCGATTCCTTTACTTCTTAGTACGCCCTTAAAAAGACCGCCTTCCATGTCATCGCCCACTGCATCCCAAATCCGTTGAGGGTGAAATGGTCGATTGCTGCGAAACAAGAAGTTTGAGATTCCATATTCTTCCGTTTCAGATTCCTCTTCACCCCGAGGAATTGCGAGCCATTCCGACGACAAGTCCTTTGCTTCATCAAGTTTGAATTTACCGGTGGCAAGAATCTTGTCCAATGGGACGCGACTTTTGCTGGATTCGAGAACCACGGCCGAACTGTTAAGCTGGCTTATGATTTTTTTGATCAAGCCAATGTGTGCCTGTGGTACTAGGTCGGTTTTGTTGACAATAATTATATTGGCGAACTCAACCTGATCGACCAGCAAATCAACGATGTTCCTTTCATCTTCTTCGCTTAAGGCTAACTTTCGATCCTGCAGATCATCCCAGGAGCCAAAGTCTTTTAAGAAATTTGCGGCATCAACCACTGTGACCATTGTGTCAAGTTCGGCAACATTGGATAAGCTTTCACCATCTTCATCCTCAAAGGTGAAGGTTTCGGCAACGGGCATCGGTTCGCTAATTCCGGTTGATTCAACCAGCAAATAGTCAAAGCGTTTTTCCTCGGCCAGCTTTTTTACCTCAAGCAATAAATCTTCGCGTAGTGTGCAGCAAATACATCCATTAGACATCTCAACGAGTTGCTCGTCCGTTCTTGAAAGTTGGGCGTTCCCATCACGAATGAGCGCTGCGTCGATATTCACCTCACTCATGTCATTAACGATGACCGCGACTTTGAGCCCTTCGCGATTAGATAAAATATGGTTCAGTAGCGTAGTCTTCCCCGCTCCAAGAAATCCGCTAAGGACTGTGACTGGAAGTTTTTTAAGAGTCTGTTGCATGTGTTTTCTAGGGATTAGGTTTATATTTGCCAATATTTCTGAGCCTATTTTAAATGCACAAGAATTGCAAGTGCAAATATGGCTGGTTTGTGCAGTTGTTTCCGGCGATATAGAACGACATCGTCTTAGTCACGGATCTCGAGCATTTAGATGACTGGCAAGCTTCGTTTCCGAGAGAGACGATTGTTGTGAAATAAGTCCCAGTTTTGGGATGTCTGTTGTGATGGATAGGCGTTAGACCAATAGGCGAAACTGTGTTGCAACGGCTTATGTTCTCAGGTGGAGCCATGATTTTTTGACCATGAGTTCGAATATCTAACCAACTGCTTAGAGTCAGAGGGAATCTATATCGGTGGAAGAGATGGGTTCGGCAGTTGTTAGTCTCTCAACCGTGTATTTTGAATTTGTATTCATCGTTGAAACGTGACCAGCGGTCAAATTAGATTTTCAGTATTGAAAATCGAGGACTGGTAACATGGTCACTAAAAAAAGACTAAAGGGTGATCGTGAGCTTGTGGCTGGGCCAGGAAAATAGCTTGTTAAACAACAATAGAGGTCTACGTGACGCGTGCTTGTTGGTCTCTAAAGAATCTCAGTAAAGTACCTATATGTAAAACATTTCTAATCGCCTCGTTTGGTATTCCTTGGGGCGCAAATTGCCCTGATCCAACGGTTGATCTGGGTGAAATTTGACAAATTAAGATATCTTGACAAAGATGTACCGCGAAGACGGATTCAAGTCCGCTGTGACCAAGGCTTGGTAGTGTCTTACGAACGTCAGTCCTTTTTGAAGCTTAGAACGCTTTCCTTTTTCTGGCACCCTCTTTACAAGATTAGCTCCATAGCAAATGAAACAGTATTGTACTTCGACGGTGTTCATGCTCGCGCCTCAGCGACACGGATCAAACAAAACTCAATCGTTATTGTCCGCTAATAATCATCATCTTTTTGGGCCGTATCCGCCCATTCCTAGACAAGCGTTTATGTCGCTCGAACCAGAATTGGGAGATAGGTTACTCGAGGAAATTGTCCGGAGTTCGAATCTCAGTCCACGACCGCTGGTGGCTGAAGGGATTCTGATTAGTTGCGAGGAGGTTAAGCGCGAGCTAGAACTACGCCATCTGCCCGAGGATGTTTTAGGCATCTCACTTGCTTTGGGGCATTTGGGGGCAAAGCACGCGGGGCAGTCCAACGCAAGAATTTTGTGCAAATCTCCAGATAATCTAGAAGTGGTGGAGCAATTTCGGGATGGTTTTGAAGATACGACTTACGTTCATCTCATCCGGGATCCGCGTGCGGTATGGAACAGTGCCAGAGGAACGCCACGCGGTCCCCAAACGCCGCATGCAAGTGCGTTGAAATGGGCAGATTACCACGCTCGGGTGTTGTCTCTTGCTCAAGAAATTCCACTGATCACCCTTAAATATGAGGAACTGATGTTGCACCCCGAAACCGAATTGGAGCGGGCATGCAATTTCCTAGATATACCATTTAGCCATGAAATGCTTGAGGATTATGATTCGGTAGAGTCAAAAAGTGCTGCGTCAACCAACCCCGAATTGTGGGGGAATTTGGCTAATCCGGTCATGCAAAGCAGGATTGATGCGTGGAAAAGGGAGTTACCGGAAAATGAAATCGAAATCATTGAAAGCAGTTGTTCTTCCGTGATGGCTGCGTACAGCTATGAACCTATCTTCCCGAGCAAGACTTTGACTGATGTGGAAAAGAATTTCCAACCGGAATTTGATGCCAAGTCAAACGTTGCGGAGCCTCGCAAGCAACAACTGCTTCACCTTGAACAACTCAAGAGTGCTCTTCTGGCCAATGAAGGGAACTTAAATGCTACTCCTTGATATCATCGTATTTATTTGTGTCGGGTTAGCGCTGGCAATGTTTGGTGGAGGGGGGGCTGCAATCCTCATTCCCTACCTCACGTTGGTTAAGGTTGTGCCGATGGATCAGGCAGTCTTGTTAAGCCTCCTGACAATTGGGATTACCACGGGAATCAAGACGTTTGGTGAGCGAGAATCGATCGACTGGAAACCGGTTCTAATTTTCTCTCTTTTATCATTCCCAACGGCGGCAATCTCCGGACGTTATTTGGCGCCTATCACTCCGGAGAGTGTGCGAATGATAATCTTTGGTGCGTTTACACTCACCGTAGCTCTGTTGATGCTGTATCCAATCAATCAGAAAGCATTTAGTAAAAAGAATTCTGTCGCTCTTGGAGTTTCTGCATTGATGACAGGCGTTATCTGCGGCCTGATTGGGGTAGGTGGCGGTATTTTTATTGCCCCAACTCTGAGTCTATTTTGGAGTATTCCGCTTAAGCAAGCGGTAACGGGAAGTCTTGCCATCGTCGCTCTTCAATCGGTTGCAGCTCTCATCGGGTATTTTGGGCGCGGGGTCACCGTCGCGCCACCTGAGTTAATCAAAATCCTGGTGCTTATTGCATTGGGGATGGTGCTAGGTAAACGCCTTAAGGCCGCCACTTCGGACAAAAATTTAAAATCTGTGTTCGCAGTCTTTCTAATTCTCGTCGGGATTTGGGTTTTAGTAAAAAAAATAATGTTCTGATTTTTAATGGTTTCTGTGCTGGTCTTTGTTTCGGAAGCTTCGGGGCTTAATTTGTATTCATTTCGAGCATGGCAAAAGGATCCATTAGCCTGCCTGTTTTTTGTGGTAATGAAATTATGAATTCGGCTGTTGGCCTTTTACTGGCCGGTCGGGGATGCCGCTCAAAGAATGTTCCGTATTTTTCTACAATTTTAAACACAACTTCAGGCATGCCGGTAAAAAAATCGTTCCACGTTTATTGGCTTGGTTTAGAAAATAATTTTGAGTTTGCCGTGACTCCGATTCTTGCTTGCTTCTTATTCTCCGTTTAAAGTTGCATTGCTGAAGGGACTGGACTATCCAGTTGGATAGCTGGTTCTTGATTAAGTATTTGCAAAATAAAACGGTTGCTCGGAAAGGATTGCTTTTATGCCTGCTCTCCTTAGCAGGTATAATCTGTGGTTTCCTTGTGATCTTCATGCCAAGTTATCTTAACTCTTACGGACATAACGATGGGTAAACGATCAAGCATCAAACTGAACGTTTCGGCAGTGATTCTCTTTTTGCTCAGTGGATGTGGCGCACCAGAACTCAGTTCGGATTCAAAATTATTGGTAGGCAAACCGACTGGATTATTAGTTAAACAATTTGGGGCGATGCGCGAGGTGATGCGTGAAGGTAAAACAGAAGCACGCGTTCGATTGGTCGATGCAGTGGACACTCCTCACACCTATGCGGTAGGGGCCTTGGAGGGATTGACAGGTGAAGTCACCATTGTGGATGGCGACGTATGGGTTTCTCGGATTGTCGAAGACGGAGTGCTTCAAGTAACCGGCCCAACGCCTTTAGCAGAAGACAGTGCGACCTTGTTAACTCTCGGGCACGTTCCGCACTGGCATCAAACCACCATTGAGCGTTCGGTGTCTGGTGCTGAACTCGAATCGCTGATCGAACGTTTTGCGAACGCGAAAGGGGTGGACACGGACAAGCCGTTCCCGTTTCGGATCGAAGGACAGTTAACAGATGTCGAGCTTCACGTTATTAATGGTTACTGTCCTATTGCAACTGATCCTGCTAAGGAAAATAAAAAGCCGTGGCGGAAAATCAACAGCGAACCCGTGTCCGCCAATGTTATTGGATTCTACGCTCCGAATGCGGTTGCTGTGATGACGCACCATGGCACGTCCGTGCATGCTCATGGGATCGTCACCGTGGACGGAAGGAAATTGATAGGTCACGTGGATAGCGTCACTGTTGAGCCTGGCGCAACGTTGTTTGTGCCGAAACTATGAAGTCACCAAGCTGTTTACATGTAGACGGTTAAACGATTTCAATTCCGAATTGATTCCTGGCCGTATCGGTGCCATTCTGTGGTCTCTGAATCTGTTATAATCGTGGGTGCGGCCGTGGTTTGCCGTTTGAAGCAAGCGCCTGATTGCCAATCATTTTGCGTCGTTAAATGTGCAATTGACGTTAGGGAGGATTCTCTTGAAATCCATTGTCAATAATTGCAATTACGAGAAAAGGATTAACAGTAGAAACTATGAAACGAATTTCAAATTTCTTGTGCGTCCTGTTGGTGGCAACTGGACTGGTTGGTGTCGAGAGTAACGAAGCATTTGCGAACGATTTAAAATCTCCCAATGTTCTTTTTATTGCGGTCGATGACCTTAATGATTGGGTTGGTTATTTGGGGGGCCATCCACAGGGCTATACTCCTAATATCGACAAGCTCGCCAATGAGGGTGTTGCCTTCACTCACGCCTACTGCCCTGCTCCAGTGTGTGGCCCGTCTCGAACGGCGCTGATGTACGGTATCTATCCGCACAGGAGTGGATCTTACGGCCACGATGAAATTTACAGTGCCGTTAATCGGATTCCAAAAGATCAGCTTCCGTTAAATTTGGTGTTTCAGAACAGCGGCTATTACACAGCCGGATGTGGCAAGATCTTTCACTATCCAGAAAAACGCGGTTGGGATGAGTACAAAAGACAAATTGGAGGCGTGGCGGCGAAAACAAAAGACAATCTTGGTAAAGGAATCCAACTCGGTTTCGGCATTCTTGACACTGATAACGACAGTGATACGGGCGACGGTCGACTGACTGACTGGGCGATTGAACAGTTGCAGCGGCGACATGAGAAACCGTTTTTTATCGCACTTGGATTGCATAAGCCGCATTTGCCGTGGGATGCACCAAAAAAGTATTTTGACAGGTTAGATCTGGAAACAATCAAACTCCCCAGGGTGCCGCAAGATGATTTAGCAGACTTACCTGAAGCGGGGAGACTCTTTGCCAGAGCCAAAGTTGGATTCAGCCGTGTAGACGATCATCAGGCAATTACCGAAGTCGATGGAGCCTGGGAAAAACTTGTCAGAGCCTACCTTGCTACCAGTACCTTTGCCGACGCGAATGTTGGGCGTGTTTTGGATGCTCTGCAGGCGAGTGATTACTCGGCAAACACCATCGTTGTCCTCTGGGGCGACCACGGTTGGCATTTGGGGGAGAAACAACATTGGCGAAAAATGTCACTGTGGGAACGAGGAACCAGAACGCCCTTGATCATAAAAGTGCCACAAGCGACGGGAAATGGCAGGCGGATAAATGCGCCCGTCAGTTTGCAGGATATTTTTCCAACGCTCATCGATTTATGTAAGGTGGAAGTGGATCAGGAAATTGACGGTAACAGTTTAAAACCGTTGCTGGTAAGCCCCCAGACAGAATGGGATAAGCCTGTTGTGATTTCTCACGGACCCGGTAATTTTGCGGTTCGCAAAGGGGCTTGGCGACTGATTCACTATGCCGACGGAAGTGAGGAGCTTTACAATATTGAAGCGGACCCGGGAGAGTTCTCCAATCTCGTTGGTAATCCTGAGCATCAAGCCCAACGTTTGGAATTGCAAGAGCAGGTGCCCACGAAGTGGCGATATGTGATGGGCAAACGATTTAATAATTTTGGTAGCTCATTTGCTAAGCCAAAGCAATAACACAAAATCTACGATGGGATGGATTGATGAAGCTAGGCATAAAATTAGTAGCGCTTTTATTTTTGTTGATTGGTATCAACACAGTTCAATCGCAGACGAATCGCTACAACGTGCTATTTATTGCGGTTGATGATTTGCGCCCGGAATTGGGGTGCTATGGTGCGGACTACGCACAGACACCGAGTATGGATAAATTGGCCAGTACCGGCATGTTGTTCAATAGACATTACGTGCAGGTCGCTACTTGTCACAGTTCCCGGCTCTCAATGTTGACTGGACGGAGTCCCGGCGCAGGAAAACGAAAATCTCAAGATGGTGCGCGGTTTATGCCAGAGCTGTTTCGGCGGAGTGGCTATCACACGACGTGTATCGGTAAAATTTCGCATTCTCCTGATGGTCGAAAATTTCAATATAATGGAATGGGTAATGGCGAAATGGAACTCCCGAATGCGTGGGATTCTTTGCCAACCCCGTTCGGGCCATGGAAACGTGGATGGGGTACGTTCTTCGCTTACGCAGACGGCAAACACAGGGAAGATGGACAGGGCCACAGAGATCTAATGCAGTTTACGGTTGAAAAAGATTGTGATCTGCCAGATGGATTGATGGCGGAGACAGCGGTAGAGACGTTGCGAAATTATAAAGCAAGCGGTCAGCGATTTTTTCTGGGACTTGGTTTTTTTAAACCCCACTTACCTTTTGTCGCACCCAAACAAGATTGGGAGGCATTCTCGGACGTAAAACTACCCGCGCCGTCTGAAGGGAAAATCGACTCGGAATTTTGGCACAGAAGCGGTGAATTCTATAAATACAATGCTCCCCATGAAAAAACTCGTCCTCTTTCTTTGGAGGCCACGAACCAATCACGGCGAGCCTATCTTGCTTGTGTTCGTTATACTGACCGTCAAGTTGGCAAAGTGCTGGACGCTTTGCAGGAGTTGGGTTTGGATGAGGATACGGTTGTGGTTCTTTGGGGAGATCACGGTTGGCATCTCGGCGAGCAGGAGATTTGGGGGAAGCACTCTCCCTTTGAACGAGCCAATCGTAGCGTTTTGATTATAAGAATTCCGGGCATGAAAACAGCCGGCGTAAAAACCGATGCAATTGTCGAGTCGCTCGACCTATTTCCGACCATGATTGAGCTCTGCAAACCGTCTTTTAATAAAACCCAGAACCAGCTTGATGGAGAGAGTCTCGCTCCGCTGCTTATGACTGGAGTCGGTAATCAAGGGGACGTTGCGATTAGCTATTGGAATGATGCTGTCTCAGTTCGCGATCAAACCCATCGTTTGATTTTCAATAAAAAAACGAAGGTCTCGAAGCTATATGATTTGTCAGTCAATGCTGATAATTCAGTTGATTGTGCTAATGAATTTCCTGAAATTGTGAACCGACTGGAAGGTGCGATTCAGAAACCATTGAAATGATTGACATCGGCAAACGCGTTAATTAGGTCGGACCTAAAAATCGCCCGTTCTCACACAAAGGTTTGAACGGACGAGTGGATTAAGTTTTTAACAAAACGTTACTTGACTTCATCGGTGCGGTCAGTGATCGAAAATTTATTTTGCATTTTGATCAGCTTAGGTGATTTCAAATCGACGAGTGCTTTACGCAAGTCTACACATTCGACTGCTTGAGATTTAAACGTCTTGTAGTAATAAACCGCATTGCTCGTGTCCGTGACTGACGTCCAGATCGTATAATCCATCAATGTTTTACTTTCTGTTTCCCGGATGGCACCTTTGGGAATGTCAAAATTATTCATGATGTGAAACGCTCGAAAGACTCCTTCGTCTACGTCTTTGGATGGTAGTGCATTATTTGCAAAAGCGGTTGCCCGAACGAAGCGTGAAGGTGATGAGAAATCACCCGGTAATCCATGCATTCCAGTTCCTTGACCGAATGGTCGTATCTCTTGTTTGCCAACTTTGACCGTTTCGCGGTTGGTTGCTGAAAGGCCGATGTAGTTTCTCAGGTTTGTGAGTTGCCAATCGTAGGTTGGATTGTTCGCCACCGCGTTGACTGTGTTGTCATGTATCGTCAATCCGGACTTGGTGTACTCAATGACAATGGAGGCACCCGTGGCATCGGTTACGGCATAATGCAGAGGTGCAATACTGTCGATTTCCTTCACAAACGTTCCGACGACAGCTTTTTTCGGCATTGCCGCTTTAACTTCTGCCACGGTAGCAAATTGACTTAACAACCAGTTGCCAACTTCTTCACTTGATATCGCGCTGTCCTGATTAGCTGCTGTGAGCTCCGCGTACTGTGCGGCGCCTTTAAAGTAAAACGCGCCGAAATAAAGTCCTTTTTCGTTGACGCCGTCTACGATGATTGACTTTCCGAGTGCATTTGCTCCCACAAAGCCATATTTAGCTTCAAACGTAAACCCACTTTTTTCTGAATTCAAACCTAGCGTTGTATATTTTGTTCCGGCAGGAATGACGAGAACGTTTGACTTGATGTCAAAACCGAACTCCATGGTCCGTCCGACGAGCGTAACGCCGTCTAATGTTCGTAAAATAATTCCTGTGCAAGCAATCAATGTCGGAGAGGCAATTAAGATCATCACCATCAAAACAGTTAAAGCGACTCGAAATTTACGCATGAAGGTTACTCTCAATTAAAAATAGACAGACTTAGTTTTTTAAAAAAATAACATCGGTGGTCTATAGGTCAACCACCTAGAGATGGGGGAGTGCGATTCGACCGGACGACGCAAGTTCCGATGCCGCATGAGGCACTAAGAAATTCGATTTTCGCCACGATTTTCGGATTGATGGATTACCACGGGCCAGCCCGGGAATTGATTGTCGGGATTGCCATCAGTTGCATCCACATTAAATTTGAAGCAATCGAGATGGTAGGTTTTGGCATCGATATCGATGGTAACCAAACCAAACCCGCTGGCTTTCTGGTGTGCTTTTTTGTATCGATTTTTGTCGACACCAGTTACAGGATTACCTACTGCGTAAACGTAGACTTTATTTCCGCAGCCATCAAGATACTCTCCGGTATTCTCGTGGTTGTGGGCCGGGCGATTTTGATGTGCCATGCCGAGTTCGTCCGGTAGCCAAGAACGGGGGTATCCTGCGGCGATTGCCGGAGTGCAGAACGACCAATTACTGTCCCGCTGCTTGCCAACGCCGTATTGAGAAAGAGTGGTTAGATGTTGGTCGCCATTGATGTGGAGCGCCATAGATTTGCGAATAATATCGATGGCTTTATTTCGCGGGGTTTGGGGCCAGGCACCCGAGTCGAGGTCGGCCTTCAGATATTGTTGTTGGTGACCATGGTGTGTGGCTACGCCCGCGAAGACTGTCTGGCTTAACAGGACTTTCATTGAGTGTCCCCGCCAGTCGTCGCCCCATTGTTCGAGAAATGTTTCCTGCCGGTCACCAAGTAGCACCAGTCCTTCTTTGTCGAGTACGGTGGTGTCGAAATCTGGGTCAAGTACGTGATCGGCTCGGCCGCTTCCGGTTTCGACCCGTTCCGGCCCGCTTTTCCATTGACGATCAGCAATGATCGCAAAGCTCACGCCGCCATAAACGAGTTCAGTGTAGTAGACGCTAATATCCTGCAGGGAAGGTTGCGACTCAAAAGGATCGGGATGATGCGCAGTATTGGTGCGATGGACAGCGTTGACCATGCGGGCAGGTTCCCGGTAGCCCCCTTTGGAGCTTGCTCCTTTGCTGAGGTCTTTCATTGCCGCGCCACCTTCTCCCCAGATATTACCCTGAAAAACATCGTGGTCGTCAGGAAGGCAAACGGTGGGACTGTTTTTCATGGCATGGCGGAAAGACAAGCCAAACTGATAGAATTTTCTTAGGTAGTTAAGAATAGCCGGTTCTGCGGGTTCGCGAATAATTCCGAACCCACCGTGGTTTTCGTATAGTTGATCACCGGAGAAATAGAGCATGTCTGGATCAAGTTTGATTAGATTTTCTGCAACCGGTTCATAAGGGTACGCATAATCATTTTGACACGTTAATGCTCCCAGGCGTAAAGGTCGACCAACGGGATTGGCTTTAATGATTCCACCCCACTCGTTGTGAGAAGCAGATCCATCTTTATGTTTCTCCAGATAAATCAGTCGATACTTCGATTCAAGTTTTTCATTCCAATTAGGGATTTGAAATGTAGCTACCCATGCGTCAGTATCCAGCGTCGAGTTGCCAAGTGATTTCCAAGTTCCGTTTACCTGAATCTGAAGTTCCACTGTTTGATTGTCACGTTGGCCGAGCGGTCCTGTAAGGGCGCTCATCTTTAGAATAAAACCTTTTTCAGACCTTGAATCGCTTAATGTGTACATCGACCAAAGTAGGGGGCCGAATGCCTGTTGCGGTGAAATTTTAAAAGCGTCGCCTTCAAGTTCCCAATCCGTAAATCGATAGCCGTTCCGGTTACCTTGTGAATTTTTAGAATTGCCCGAAAATTGACTGACGAGTGCGACATTTCCTTTAACACTATTCGTAGGTACAGTCAGAGTGATCGACGCAGCGTTGTTTCCAAGTGTGAGGGTAAGGTCGACTTGATTCCCGTTGGGGCGTCCAGAGAGAACGAGCGTTTTCTCACCGGCTTGGTTGTCGGATATTTTCACCGTCTTTTTGTCGATGAATAGCAGGCCTTGCTCAATATTTATGCCGGCATCGATACCGCTCTTCGCAAAGCAATTACTGCGGTATTCGTTGAGTTCACTCTTAACGCCGACACGAAATCCTCCACCGTTATCCTTGCCCTGGTCGCGATCCAACCGCACTGCCATGGCGAATCCTTTTCGAGGATTGGCTATTTGGTGCGTGAGGTGATGGATACTGCGATTGGCTGAAGCGGTGTTGCATTGAGCCCAACCATCCTCGATTTTCCAGTCTTCCATTGGGTTTGCCCAAAATTCACCTCCAAGCCAGACTCTGTCATGCGTATTTCTCCAGGGGAGCGGATTGCCTTCGGTTGGAAGTTCCGTTGCTGGAGGAAGAATGGTGACAAGCCCTCCAGCAGCTAGAATCTTTAGTGACTCACGACGGGAAAGTGAATTGCTCATGTGAATATATTTCTTTGAATGGGTTTGACCCATTGGTTTGGGCGAATAACGGATAATGCAGATGAAAGACTGGCGGCGGTTGTTGTCGCTTCGGCATGGCAAGGTTGGCAGTCAACCGAAAAAGCTAAGTAAATTGACAAGCGGGGGGAAACGTCTACGAATCTTTTGGTTGGTTTAGCCTAAGGATTTTTGCTGCTCGAGTCGAGTTTTTTGCGATAAAAAGTTTTAGTTTTAAAGGAGGTCAATCCTTGGTTTGGTAGTATCGGTGTCAGATTAGTTTTTGGGGGGACTATCCGCGTACAAAGAACGCTTTCTTTCACAGCGTTATTTATGCTCTATGGAGTAGTTTAACAAAGAGGCATTTCCCGTTAACGACATTGACTCGAATTTAGAGTATCTTGATACGCAGTGTGTCGCGAGTTGTTGTGCGGGTAATGATTCGTTGTTTTTCAATTTGATCTGGCCACGAGTTAGGTATTCTTGAAACGGGATGAATCTTGAATTGGCTTCCTAGTTATATTTGTTGAAGTCATATTTTGATTATTCAAAGTATATTTGCATCGGTTCTGTTGTTGGCAGAAGTTTTCCCATCCTTTTTAGCCGTGTTGGCGTCGGTGCCTCATCATAAACGGCGATTAGTGAAAGTCGTAATCGTGCGAAGTTGTTTATTTGTTTTGACATTCCTGTTTTGCGTGTTCCTTAATTTCGCTGTTGCGAATGCTTGGGTGATTGTTCAGGAGCAGGACAGTGTTGCGGAGGCAGATACGTTTTCGGCGATTATAGAAGTCTCCCAAGCCAATCCGTTTCCCAAGGCGAGCCCAGAAAGTCAGGGAGTATCAACTGGCGCGTTAGTGCGGCTAGGTGAGCTGGTCACTGGCTTTGTTGAGTCTGAAGAAATTGTTGGGGCGGAATTGCTTGTCATCAAGAATCGCCGGACGGTGTTGCACGAAGTTTTTGGACTCGATGCTCCAAAAAGTGGTCAACCGTTGGATAAGAATACAATTTTTAGTATCCGATCGATGACTAAGCCGTTGGCGGGCGCCATGGCGCAGATTTTGATTGATGAAGGCGTCCTGAAGCTGTCGGATCCAGTTTCAAAGTACCTTGAATCATTTGATAATGAACGTTCGCGTGACATAACAATCGAGCATTTGCTAACTCACCGCAGCGGTTTTCCGATGAAGTCTGCGGGCAGACTTTGGTCGGACTATTCGAGTTACCAGCAAATTCGGGAGGTTGCAGATTATTGGGGTGAGTATGGGCCGCAGCTTTTTACCCCGGGTGACGAGTACCATTATGCTGATGCGAACGTAGACACCCTCGGAGCGGTCATCGAACAAGCCGCTGGGGAATCCACAGCGCAGCTGATTGAGCGACGGTTGTTTAGCCCACTGGGTATGAGTGACTCGATTACTCTGTTAGCGGCAGGAGACGCAAGGGTTTCACGTTTAGCGGGTAAAAATGCTGGGGGACGTGGTCGGTGGAGACAATTTTGGCGATGGCAGGGGAGGCCGTACTTTTCCTTCCCGATGTTTGCTCAAGGATTTTATTCGACTACCGTCGATTATGCTCGCTTTTTGCAGATGATCATGGATGGTGGAGTGGTTAACGGAAAGCAAGTGCTGTCGAAAGCAGCCATCGCCCGAATGCTGACTCCAGCTTCACAGACAACCATGCCGACTGGGTTTGCAGGACTGGATGCCTCGTATGGACAGTTAATGCAACTCTACGAGAAAGGTGGACATGTCGTAGCCTTTGGCCATAGTGGATCGGATGCGACCTATGCGTGGGCTTGGCCTGAACAGGATCTGATGGTTTTATATTTTACCCAGTCCAGAGGGAGCATTACTATGACCCGGATCGAAGCTGTAATTGACAGTGTGCTGGCTCGACCAATTCAGATGGAAATCGATTAAGGGGCTGACGATTAATACCGAAGCTTGTTTTCAATCCGCTCGGTCCTGTTAGCTTTCAATTTGCGTTCAGCAAGTTTGAAATGAAGCTGTAAAAGCTTGCCGCGATATTTGGGATGGACTACAAACGTATTATTGGAGTCGCAAAAATTTTGCGATCGTCTGTTAACGCAACTGGCTTTGAAGATGCGGTGAGAACCCCTGCGTGGTACTGTGGCGGCACTCGACGATGTTACATGGTTGGACGTTTAGTTGGAGCCTGCGAATGGATAGACTAGCCGATTCGTAATCATCGTTGATAGAGAAAATGTGATTCTCCGCCTTATGGTGTGCGGGGGTGTTTATTTCGTTGTACCGGAAAAGATGGAACGAACTGTGGAAGTTAAAATTATTCACTGTCCCACGTGAAAATCGTATATCCCCAAAGTAGCGAGTTACGCTACAGCAATACGTAAAGAGTTGAAGACCGAGCCTCTCGTTGAGACTGGTTCACGTGGTCAATTTGATGTCTTCGTAAATGATAAGTTAGTGGTTACCCGAAAGGGAGGCTTGTTAGCACTGATGACGAGAAAACCTTGGCCATCCGTTCAAGACGTGGTCAACGCGATATCTGCAGCAAGAGAGTCGAACGCCTAAACTGCAGTTGCTCTATTAGTGGCATTGGTTGTTGCGGCCTTTGAGATGCCTTTTGATTTTTGGAATTGTGTGTGCATGTGGTTTCTTCGTTTGTTGTAAGGTGATGCTCTATGGCCGAGGAATGCTCAACTTTGTTGGTAAAAAGAGTGGGTGGTTTTATTCGTCGCAAAGGCAAGTCGCCGCTGACGGTTTTAGTCGATGGAAAGCACGCCGGTTCGATTGGAGAAGAAATTGAGGTTGCCTCGGGGTCACACTGCGTTGTCGTGAAGACGTTTCTTTTCACTTGTCGCCCGCTTCAGATTGAGGTTGCGCCAATGTCCAAGCACAATTTGCAATATCAATCATCTTGGTTGGCCTTGGCTTTTGTTGGTCTGGGAGTGTTTCTCTTCCTGGTATTGGCATTTCCGGTTGTTTTCCTTCTCGAGCATCTACAGTTGCTGATCGCCGGGGACTTTGTGCCTCCTATTATCGGCTTGGTATTTCTGATTGCAATTTTTGCTGTGTATGGTGGTTTCGCATTTGTGGCCCCACCACGCATTTTTTCGCTGTTTGGAATATTCAGTCATTGGCTAACTCCGTCGAGCTTGCTTGAGAAAGACTGAATTCGATCCCGCCCGTTCATGGTACAGGATTAGTTTGAAAACTTCCGATGTGTTGGTGGCTAGGGAAGCGAAATAGAGCTATCGGCTTGGGACTTGAAAACGACAAGATGTCGAAGATGTTTTACGTTGCAATTCTTTTTGGCAGTCCTTGGTTTGTATCTCTTAAAAATTCAGTCCCTTTTATTTGAATCGTAAAATCTTCTTGAACGCAAATTTTCGGCACGCGTTACGTTTGTGTCATTGGGGATCAGAGTGCGAAATCGCTCGGTCAAATACGCTTCCAATTTTATTTGATTTTTGCTTCAGTTGGGATGGATTCCCCTTGGAGCCTGGGCTTTGTTTTCCGATCATAACCTAGGGTTAAAAATACTTACTGCAATTTATAGTATCGTGAATCATGATCCGTTTTTCAGTTGTTGCCTTTCTTTCATGTTTCGTCTTTTCGGTTGCATCTTGTGGATTCGCCCAGACGCGATACGAAATGGAGCCGATCAATTACAGCCGCGCAACGCCGACGGATAAGGTTTATCAATTCTCTCAGAATTTAAAGAATGGGACGGAGTCGCTTGAGTGGGACAACCAGCATGGCTATTTAAAATCTCTGTTGAGCAAATTGAAGGTTCCGGTATCTTCACAAGCTCTAGTATTTTCGAAAACGAGTTTGCAGGTGAGCAGCATAACTCCTTCTCATCCGCGAGCGTTATATTTTAACGACGATATTTACATCGGCTGGGTTCAGAATGGCAAAGTCATCGAAATTTCAGCCGCGGACTCCGAATTGGGCGCTACGTTTTATACGCTTTCGCAGGAGGAATCTAAACGACCGATTGTCGAACGGGAAACATCTCGCTGCTTGCAGTGTCATGGATCTTCGCATACACGCGGAAAGCCGGGGCATATCGTGAGAAGTGTCTTTCCGACTGACACAGGATTACCACAATACAATTTAGGAACTCATTTGATTGATGTGGGAACCGAATACGAAAAGCGTTTTGGTGGTTGGTACGTCACGGGAACCCACGGAAAGCTTCGGCACATGGGTAATTCATGGTTGCCCAAAACGACGAAGACTGGGATGAAGCGTTTTGATCGCGATGCTTCCGAGCTAGATGTTGAAAAACACGCCAACCTTGAATCTCTGGATTCTCTGTTTGATACGTCTCCTTATCTGACTGGACATAGTGACCTAGTTGCTCAATTGGTGCTTCAACATCAGGTTCATATGCACAATGTTTTGACGGCGGCGATCTTTGCAGGGAGGCAGGCTGCACACGATGCCGTAGTTATGAATGAGGTGTTGGAGCGAGAGCCAGGGTTTGAATCTGAGTCCACCATTAGTCGGTACAATTCAGCTGCTGAGCGGGTTGTGAAAGCTTTGCTGTTTTGCGATGAAGTGCCGCTGGTTGATCCGGTTAAAGGATCAAGCAACTTCGCGACTGATTTTGAAAAGCAAGGTCCGTTTGATTCTAAGGAGCGCAGCCTGCGGCAGTTGGATCTCAAGGGACGGTTGTTTAGATATCCGTGTAGTTTTTTGATCTACAGCGACTCCTTTCGAACTTTGCCAGTCGGTGTCAAAGTCCGGGTTGTTAAACGGCTTAATGAGGTGTTGTTGGGTGAAGACACATCGGATGAGTTTGATCACCTGGCTGAAGCGGATCGCGAGGCTATCAAGGCCATACTGGATGAGACGCTGGAGACCCGTTGATGAAAGTTTTTCAGCTCACGTCTTGAAAGATTGTTGTTTGAATTTTTGGACTTGGGACAGTTTCAAAACGGGCCGTTTTTTAGGTTGCGGGTAATGTGTCCCGAGCAGAGGAAAAACCTCAGAGATTTTTTAGGACACAAATATTTTTCTTGGCAACACGCAGGGTAATCTCTTTGCTCAGTGAACAATCACAGGCAATCCATGGTTGAACGGCACACGCCAGATGTGATGAGCCTAAGGTTTTTGACTGCTGGTTTGGTCGCATTGGTAATGTTTTGGTATCGCGGCTGAAATTCCAGTCAGGCTAAACAAGCTGGGTGTGCTATAGTTATGGGAACCTATTGGTTGGTTGTAATTAATGGAGAGTGAGTGCTATGAGCAAGCGAGTTGTGTATTCGATGTTTCTAGTCGGTATTTGCTTAATGGTGGGTGTCGGGTTTCTTTTTTATCAACCACCACAGACCGTGGGGGATGAAGCTAACGTGGCCAAGGCGCCCTCGACGAGTGCCTCTCCGGCAACCGTTGACGTTTCAAAAATCTACGGCAAGATTCAAATTGTTAAATCATTTCCTGATTACAAAGTTCAGGTGGTTGATTCGTTCCCTGATCTAAAGGTTCAAGTTGTTACTTCGTTTCCAGACAAACCTGGTAAATGGCAAATGGTAAAATCTTTTCCTGATTTTAAAATTCAACTGGTTGATTCATTCCCAGACTTTAAAATCAAATATGTGAGTTCGTTTCCGGGGAAAGAGTAAGCCGAATTCAACGAGAAGAGTTTTAGCCAATTTTCCGTAGGCCACTTCGAGCATCCCTTTGGCTAGATAAACTGTTCCAGTCAGAGTTAATGACATTTGGCTGGAACATCGGACCACGTGTGGTAGGTTGTAGTCGCAATTGATTTGAGTAGTTGCTTC
>Ga0075437_10121_pt1 | contig 25697 bp, 16 predicted proteins | sample MintriMetagenome_FD_74266 | JGI IMG/M metagenome (GOLD analysis project Ga0075437, IMG submission 74266) | Marine eukaryotic communities from Monterey Bay, USA to study complex ecological interactions - Minidiscus trioculatus and... | ecosystem: Environmental > Aquatic > Marine > Unclassified...
TCAGCACAAAGTGAAGTAGTGAGGTTCTTGAAGCAGATATATAAGGATATAGTGAGATAAATGCTCAGAGAGGTTGCAAATAGTAGTAGTATTAATAGTAAGCTCGGTCAAGCTTACTAGGGTCAAGTAGTTGGCTAGAATCAAGAAGCAACATAGGCGGTAAAACGACACAAAAAACATTATTTGCAATAGGCCTTACATCAAATTATTATAGAGACAAAGTAATTATGAGTAGTATACAAAAGAGCAATTCAGATGATACTAGTGATCATGAAAGTGAATGTCAAGATACACTAGCACCGCTGCCTGATGATTTACTAATTCGACCACATGCCATTCATAAAGATGATTTAAAAAATGGTGTTGAACAACAATCACATAATGAACAACACAACGACAACGAGCAACAACAATCACCTCCTAGGAATACAGCAGCTGCATCTAAAAGACGTAGTCTATCAGTATCGGGAGATCGACCAATCTTTCCTGTTCGTAATGCTACAAAGCAAGATTTGCTACACGCACGTAAAATACTTGATACAATACAAAAAGAACATGGATTTTTAATACCCGATCGAGGTAATTTAGATGATCCATCGATACTTTGGAAAGAGGGTAAGCCAGATTACACAATTGCAGATCTACATTATCTATTGGGTAAGACGAAGAATCATCCAGAGGGTAGTTTAGAACTATTTGTTGAGAACTTTATTAAAACTTGGGAAATGGAAGCGACGCATAAGGAATTTTATCAATGGAATACTGTTGACCAATCCGCGTATGAAGTACAGGCGAATGGGGGTAAGATATATGACTCAGTAGAGGCACCGTGGATTGGTAATTACAATTGGTTATTATCAACATGTAATAAGGAATTGTATGACACCTCGAAGGAGACCTTTGAAAGTAGTCATGGTAAATTTCGATATGCTTTCCCGGAAGGCTTTCCATTTGAAGTATTAGAAGTCTTCTCGGGACCACCAAAGATTACATTCACATGGCGACATTGGGCTGTCTTCTCTGGAGAGTTTGAAGGACATAAGGGAGATGGTGAGACTATTAACATAACAGGATTTGGTGTTGTAACCGTGAATGAAGATACCAAAGCAAAGAAGATCGAGATCTATTACAATCCTGATGGCTTTTTAGAGACACTAAAGGGTACGAGGAAAGATGGAAATGGTACAGAGGGAGTCGATAAAGGATTGGCTATTGGTGAACCGATAGCAGGGGGGCTCGAGACACTTGCAACAATGATGGCAGCAGTAGAACTGGAAGAAGAACATGACGAGGGAACATCAACAGAAACAATAGAAGGAAAGAGCAGCGAAGGCGATAAGCCAAGGAGTCGGTGCCCCTTTTCTGGGGCGTAAGTATATGTACGTAGATCTAACTATTAACACAATCTTAACGTGAACGGCGATGCTAACCTATTCTTACTTTTCAACACTTTACTTTTCAACTAAGATACCGGGGAAAGGAGTTTTCGTCCTATAGAGTGAACATGAACTAGTGCACCTTCTATTATTTTATTATCAACAGTTGGCGTGTTAATAAAAGGGCAGGAGGAAATAGTATAGTCATACATCTCATCTAATATGTCAGGAATTCATCTATGGGGCTCTGTCCTTTTCATGTGCATAGGAACAGTCCTATTATCATTACGACAATCCATTTATTTGAACAACTTTCATTTCTTATCTGAACCTCCTGATGCAATATCACCCATAGAGGATACACGCCACTGGGAGGGACCTTGGATGGATAGTGAGGATCAATTGCATGATATTATTGGAGGTGTGGAAGATGATGATAGTCAGGATGATATCATAGGCGTGGAGGATAAATTTACAGAATCAACAGAAAATATTCATGAACAACAAGACAATATCGAGATGACTGAATTTATACAGCCAGAGGATGGTACTATCAAGTCTATATCATTATTAGGAGAACGTAATTCAGGAACACGATGGATATACGGGTGAGTTTAGATTTATTATAGTATGTCTCAATTGTTTTATTCCTCAAATTTGTACATATCATATGCACATTTATTTCTCATGATTCATTTAACTCATATATTATATACTACAGGCATTTAGGAGAATGTTTCAATTATACAATTCCAGTACATAGATCTCTATCTCGTTACAAGCACTGGTTCCAATATGATGATGCCAAACGCATACCAAAGAATACACTATCAATTGCCATGTTTCGTGATCCAATGACATGGACTTATGCAATGAAAAAAGTACCACACCATGCACCAATGCATATAGACCTACCCTGGCAGAAATTTGTTACCAAAGAATGGACAATGGATCGTCTTAATAAAGATGAGGTGTGGAAGGAACATCAAATGAAACATAATAATAGCACTGGTCGTATCTGTCAAGAAAGCTTTCGTTATCATGAACTTGTATCATGTCTAACACGTCCATACCCAGATGGATATTGGGGTGATCATAATAAGCATAGATTTTCACAACATCAACCATTTTATGAAATGAAAGTAAATGATCTAGACGGCACTCCTTATAGGAATATTCTAGAAATGAGAGCTGATAAGATTCGTAACTTTATGGAAACGAGAACATACTCAAATGTGAAGGGATTCTGGCATTATCAATATGAAGGTCTATTGAAATCAGGTACCGAAGAGTTGGTAGAGAATATTGAACGTGCCACAGGAGTGAAGCGTCATCCAACAAAATGCAAGATATATGAGCCCCAAAACAGACGCGTGCGTGCTATGCCTGCAGAGTTCATTGATTTTATGTCTGACAATGTGGATTGGGAAGCAGAGGCGTTGATAGGCTACGAGAAGCCAAGTGTTAGTGCTGTCGAAGTGATGGAAAAGATGGATGAGGTTAAAGAATCATAGAATGATTAGTGGATATTATATTATATGTTTTGAAGAGAAAAGTTGTTGGGAAAGAGCTGACTCGTCATAGCATTTGGACTGCTATTATATAAAGATAGAGAAAGCTATTCTATGTAAGCTGTTGTGCTTGGCATACTATAATTGCCACCCCTACTTTATCCTCTGAAGCAATACAAAATCAGTAAGGTACAATCTTTAATAAAGATTAATATTTATATCTGTCAACTGTTCAGACCTACTCTCCATTAAAGACTATCATTAATAATTTCCACTTTTTACTGCTCAGTCTTCTTGGCTTCACGGGCAGCCCTCTTTGCCAATCTAGCACGAGCCCTGCTCTTCTTAGCCTCGGCCTGATCAGCAAGTTGCTTAGTCTTGGCCTGTTCACTCTTCATGGCATGGATAGTTTCCAACAAAACACGCTTGTTCTTGAACTGGTTACCCTTGGCATGTAGGTAAAGAGCGTGGTAAATATGCTTGTCGATCTTCTTGGCATCACGCATCTTGTGAAGCAAACGACGAAGGACACGGATACGGCGCATCCAGAGGACCTTGAAGGGAAGACGAGCGTTGGCAGTACCACGACGCTTACCGATACCTATTATAATGAACGAGAGTATGAAGGGATATCATGGTAAGATAATGTTTGTAATAAAGCAAAGTAAAGATCTCAATCCAAAACAAAATCCCTCTCTTAAAAGAGATGTGGTCATGTGACAAATAGTACACAATCCAAATTGATAAAGTTGGATCATGTGTGGAAGCTGACACACCGGTTGTCTGGCCGGCTTTGCCCAAGTTATGAATTACACTTCTCAGTGCAATTAACAAGGTTAGGACAAACTGGTTATCTAGCCCCAAAAATCAAAGTAAACACAAGGTAGAGAACCAAGTCTCTGTGGAATGTAATTTGTGTTACTCAACTCCCAAGGCACTTAAAACTAACTCCAACAAACAAACTCCAACCCTCTAATAAATAAACCATATATATGTTCAATATATAAACTTACCGGTGTGACGTCCCTTAGCCTTGGCAGCATCACGTGCACGGACACGACTTCTAGAGTGTACGACAGTGGGCTTCTTCATGATAAGACCATCCTTCTCCAAACGGGCAATGTTACGACGGGAGTTGGCCAATGAGATTTCATTAATCTCATTAGGATCCAACCAGATTTTACGCTTTCCGCATTTGAGTACGGATGCGGCTAGGCGCTTTTGAAGCTTAAGTGATACTGTTGTGATGTTGTAAATTGTGAAGTGTTGTGATAAGTAGGTGGGAAATGGTAAAAGTGAGTGATATGTGAATTTATAAAAATACATGCATGCCATGAATTAATCCGCAGAATATCCTTCTTCTTAAGATGTAGCCCTCGATATATCATATCCCTATACAACAATAGGAAAGGCTTCCTAATAAATTGCAGAATATTGATATCAAATTATATCAAACCCAATCAGGATACAACCACCTCCACCCCATTGCAATGAGTTTATAAATTTACTGAACCACGCCACATGTTCATATAATATTCTATCTAATACATAAGGCAGCAGCGCCTCTACTCACCCATTGTTTACTCTGTTATTATCAGTACTATGCAACGATTTGTAGCAGTTAGCAGTGCTAAAGTTACCGCCTTACTTGAAATTGAGATGTATATCTTCATCTCTTCTCGGCCCCGTGACACGCAAGAAACGAGCATGCATAGATATGATGAGTACCTACCTAGAGGTGCCGCCTTGAGATGCAGTAGATATTGGGCAGATAATGATACCTAGGGTATAGAGTAGAGGAGGTCTAGTATTGTATCTGATCTCCTCTTAGTTTAATGATCTGCAACTTCTTGCAAGTGCAAGGCAACGAAATACCGACTCCTAACTCCTCTTGTGATGTTCACTGATGTATCTTACATGGCAATGCTAAGTAATTGGGCGTTGAAACATGTTGTCGACGACTACCAAGCTTGAACTTCTTCTTCTTGTTACTTTCCTTTTCTGAATGAGGAGGCTTCCGAGTATACTTGTGTAAACGATTAACATTCTTCTTCTGGGATGTAGTAGTATCACCTTCCTTCTTGGATTGTCCTCCTCTTCTGGTTGTTCTACGATGATTACGACGCTGATCTTTATTCACATGAGATCGATATCTTCTACCATTTAGCTCTTTTGATGATGATGATTGCAATAATTTCCTACGACGTCTATCGTTTCACCCGACGATCTTCGTAAAACTACATTATCGTTTGAATTATTAGTAGTTTGACGATGACGACGTATTGTTATATTGTTTGCTCGAGATGATGTTACATCCTGTGCAGTGAGGAGTAGTAATAGTAAGGGAAGGAGAAGAAGAAGAGCTTTCATCACTGATAATTGACCTTTTATCTTAACAATGCGAAACGATGAGGTGAATGGAGAGAGTGAAACTGAGTTTTAAAATCGCCCGCAAAAAAAAAACACCACAAAGCACACAGGATGTTATCAGTAAGTAGACATTGCTCCTAATAGACCAGAACAATGGCAAAATCGTCATATTCAGAGTCATCTTCACAGACTAATGAGGTAGATCCACACAATCATTTAAAGAATTATCATTCCAATAGCATTGAAGAAGGAGAATCATGTAGCAATGATGATAATAATACCCAACAACAATGTGGTAGTTTGGATAATAATGATAATACCCAACAACAATGTGACATCAATGATGATAACAAAGCAGAAGATGATGCATCTTCTTCCTCTTCATCATCAACTAAATCTATAGATCAAGAAATGGAACTACAAAAGCGTCTCAACCCAACAAGTGCAAAAGATATCAAAGTACTGCAACAAGAAATACTTCTTTGGCGTAAACGAGAAGAACGAGTTATCACAATTACTGCTCGTAATAAAGAGCATAGAGCAAAGATGAAACGTACCCTACTTGCAAAGGAACAACATTTGTTACGTAAGATTGAACAACTTAAGAATGTTGCCATTGATATACGTAGCAAGCTACATATTGAGAATGTTTTAGAGTTAATGTGTCAATCAAAACAGTGGGAGATCGAGGATGGTAGTATCATTCATGTAGAGACTCCCGAGACTTTAAAAGCACTTGAAATGAAAGATATGTATACTGAGCTGAATGAGAAAGTTGATAATGGTAAGCAAAGATTTTGTATAACATATTCTAATTACTTCCTCATGTTCCTAACCTATGTTCCTTTTTGTCTCTCATGCAGTTCAAAAGAGGATACAGGTACTTGAGAGAATAAAGATATTAGTTGATCAACAACAGTATAACTGCGGGCTTGCAAAAGACATCAGTGCTTTGCTTGATAGAGAGTTGCAAATGCTATACAAGGGTACTGATCTAGGAGCTCATTCAATGAGTGCATTACGACGAAGATTGTCCAACCAATTCACAAAATTTATAACTCGACAATCAACGGCAAGTAATGAGATAGTTACTAATCAACATTCCAAGGCCAAGTTTCAGCTTCACAAACCTGATGCGGCTATGGACTCTCAATAGATCTTAATATGTCATAATTGTACATATGGTATGTTATAATCAAAACATGTGTTTTCTTTTAAGACTATAAATGTAGATACCATCTATTCTATACAATACCAATACAAATACCATGCATAGATACATATCTACATGCTAGCTGTGACTCTTCAGCTCGCTAGCTTTGTCGTTTTGAGTGCCGCGTCGTATTCGCCGATCAATGATCGACTAGGCGTCAGGCAATGAGAAAGGCAGTATGCATCAATTATATAACTGCCAATGGCGGTCGTCGGATCAATAGCCTCATGAGGCGCTAGATCTAATGAGATAATAGGGCGGTAGACCGATGGTGCCATAAATCATTATTCATACCATTGCAATACCTAAGTATTACTCCTCACCAAAACACACCAATGATGGTCTCTCTAAAACATAAGCAACCATGGCATCAACGTCTCAAGCGTCTTAAATTTAATGATTATGTTAGTGAAGCGACGGTGTTCAATATTACTGTTTTCTTATGGTTATCAGCTGCGTTGACACTACAAATCATGTTACGGAACAAGAACGGTGAAATCATGGATATCACGGAGGCCTACTATGGTCAAGAGGACGAGGGTGAACCAGGTCGAAGACTCAACGAGCCTACTACTCAGATCTATGCCATGAAAGATGCTACCACTGGAGAGTTTGGAGAGGCGGAATGGGGTCAGGTATCAAAGGCATGGGATAGTAAAGCTTCCTATACCGATATTTCCAATGTTATGAGTACGAGTAGTGGACTTCCTTCGATAGAAGGAGATGAACGAGTTGTGCTTGTATTACACAATCATGTTAAGATGGCTAGCAAAACTTTGCTGAACGCATGCTATGAGAATCTCAAGAGCACATGTACTGCTGTGGATCCACATCCAGATCGTATAGGCCTAGATGATGCAAGAGAGCTATCAAACCAGGTTGCCAAGTGTAAACAGAGTCATTACTTTTGTGCATCGGAGTGGAACTACAGAGCTCCTCACTTCCCTGTGACTTTTACCTCAGGTGAGCCAACACACTTTATTCATCTATTTCCTTACCGCAACTTTGATGATTGGGCCATTCAAGCCATGAAGAAGGTACATGATGACAACCCTCTTACTGGATGCAAGTCGGCCGCTAGATCTTTGAAATCATGCAATAATGGATGGCTGGAGTTGGACGTCTTGAAGTATACCAAGAAGACTATGACCTACATGATGGAAAGAACTTTAAAGGAACAGAATGAGCAAGTGAAGAATCACTTTCTTCTTTATGACTACAGCAAGGTAGAGGAAACAGTTGCTCAAGTCAGCTCATTTTACCAAATACCAATGTTAGAAAACATTGAGAAACCAACCGAGGTAGCTGTCGAGGAAGAAGGAACGTGCCCCGATAAAACACTTTCCAAGTTCCATGAATGCTATGATGATCAACTATAGTGTTAACTTTAGTCGCTTGTACAGACATTGTGTCCGGACAGTAGCTAGTCAAACCCTTCTTCTTAGATGTAGACGTCAAAGACTAGACTCGATAGCAAACTTTAGAATCATGTCAAGCCTTGAGTTATTCTCTGTATGTATATGACAACCTATTAGCTTACCGTCATCTACATATAATGCATATTCGGCTCTAGAGAGGTGGCAAGTTGCCTCTTACTACATACCTATGAAGAAGATACTCTCTCATAAAAAGTATCCTTTTTGGGTATCCTCAATAATTGGTGATACGTGTCAACTCAAACAATGCGGCCGAACACTTCAATAGGCAACTAGTAAGAGAAACAATATAGACATCCAGTAGCAGGGATATCAAATTGTTAATAATATTATTAGTTCTTACTAGCAGAGAAGGCAAAAAAAGATATTTATTGAGGGAAAACAACACATTGCAAAAAATACATACACAACCACATACACCAAGTTGAAGCATGTCTTTTCTTCCTAACCAACATGATGAGGATGATGATTCTCTATCATCAATATCATCAACTTCGCCAACACCAGTTTCTGCTGCGATGGCCACACCGCCGCATTCTCCATCACGGAGTAGGTTACTTATGCAAAAGCATGATATAAAATCTCCACTACTTTCACCACCTAAACTTATAATAGAAGAAAGACATGTAGAACCAACTACTTATACTCGACGTCGTATAGAAAGAGGGACATCAAATCATAATAATATACCCGCTAGATCTGTTCGTATATCGATTGATATGCGTACAAGATCATCTCGATTATTCTTCGTTTTACTGCATCTTGTTGGAGTTTCAAAGAATGTTCCTTCTAGCAGATCTACGTCATTTAGTAGAAACAGCAGTAATAGAGGGTCAGATTTATCATCATTTATACAAAAATATAGTCCAGAATGGTTATCATGGACAACAGGTATCGTGGGTGTTCATCCTACAGGTATATTACTCGAAAAGTTAGATGTACAATCAAGTAGACGTGGTCTCAAGGGTATAATAGAACGAGTTGAACGTGTCTGGAGATGGGATGGTAATAATGATTTATTAGGTGAACCATACTGGTTTCAAACGAATGATGGACAGTGCTTAGATCCATCGGGTAGATTTGGAGAGTGTGGAGATTCGACATTGTGGAGAGTCCGACGGAGACCGTTGAGTAAGAGACAACTTAGAGAGAAGAGGTATAAACAGAGACATAGACAGAGGGAACAGGAAAGAAGAAAAGAGGGAAATATGGGAGCGCCGCATACACAAAGAAGAAGAGAATATCCAGAGAATTCCTCTTCGGTATGTGTATGGCCCTTCTTTTGTGAAGAGAATAGTCAATTTTCGCAACAACCTACAAACATTGGATATGATGAAGTGTATGGTTTTGAGTATGAGAATCTTGATGAAGAGGAAGAAGAAGGCTTTGCACTACAACTTATAGGTGCAGATACCATGATGGACAATTCATTTCATAGAGTATCAACAGACTTGAATGGAAGACGACGAAGGAGATTATTTGGGAAGTTAACCAATGAACGAGAAGGAGGAGCTGATGAGTGCTTGTTATCATTTCCTTCTACCAAGAATGGCGGTTCTATATTGCAAACAGGCAAATGTACATCAGATGCAGCATGGGCTTGGCATGTCAATCGAGATGGAATACTTGTTCGTGGGTCAACAAGCGCTGAAAAGAAAAGAAGACAACGCCGATGGAAACTATCTCCCCAAAGAGCTAGCACGGCTGCAGCTATTGGTAGTAAAGGGAAGAGTTTGCAATCCTCACCATCTGATTTTGGATGTGTACATCAAACTAACTCTACGGTTGCAACATTACTACCTTGTGGAGTTGGTAGTAGAAAAAAGAACAGAGCCAGTACTGATAGTACTTTGGTTGAGTTTTCTCTTGTCCGGTATCCAACCACTTCATATAAGAGTATACCTCCTCAGAAGCAGCAAGAGCCTGCAGTTGGCAATGTTGATGAAGATTCCTTAATGTGGGATCCTTGGATAACATTAGATATATCTCAGCTCTCGGCTGAAGATGATGCTCATACTCCAGGAGAAACAACAAAGATAACTCCACAGAACTTACCACATTCGCGAAGGAGTAGCCACAGCCAGGCAACTGCAGGTGCCAAACAACCCACGTTGAAGTCAACAACAACCATGCTTCATACTAGTTTAGATCAGGGGAAAGCAAAGAAAGACGTCACCACAAGTGCATCTCATATCCGAAATGCACCTGTTGCAATGAATGGTGTTGCTTTTCATAAGCAACGAATGATGGATAAAAATAGTGACAACAAAAGGGAAGGTGGTGGTGGTCCAAGCAAGGGACCAAGTACCAAAATTAGGCTGGAAAAGAAGAACAAACGGCAATCTCGTCCATCCGGAAGCCAAACACCAATACATGAAGATGCTGAAGGGAGTGATCATGTACCAGATTCCAATCCTCATCGACCACGAAAGATTCCTGTTCATCCATATATACAATCTTCCAAAGACTTTGTTTGGGTAGATCCTCTAACCTCGTTGGAATATCCAACAGATTTGTGTAGTTATCTTGGACAGACGAAGAGCGAGGCTGGTAGACATACACTAATGGGTGTTGGACAGTATTACAGAACAGCATTCAATATAAAGGTTTATGGAGCAGCATTATATGTTGCCAAACGAGATGTGCTTGCTGATCCCAAGTTTGGAGAGTATGCTACTCTTTCGGCAGACGATCTTCGTGGCCGTGATGATTTCTATAATCATCTAATGAACATGCCATCTCCAGGAGAAGACCCAACTAATTCGATTGGGGGTTTCTTTGATCGAACACTCTTTATCAAAATCAATATGCAATTATCAACTAAAGCCATGCGGCAGAGTTTGGAGGCCGATTGGTCGTTATTGACTGAAGAGATGAAAGCAACTATTATCGATTCAAGTTTCGAGGAACGAATAGCTGATGAAAGAATGAAACAAAAGATTCAAAGCAAAGAGAACTCGAGTAATTGCTCATGTGGTCAGTCAGCTCCGCCAGAGTACAATGCAGATCCGAGCTGCTGTGCCAGAGGCACTGAGCTAGTGTTTACATGGCGAAAGAATGGTGACTTTGAAGTTCGCCTTGATGGTCGTACAATGGATATATTCCCACGCTCAGATATTGCACGGGGTATATTTGCAGAGTATTTGAATAACAATCCAATAAGTCTTGATGCCAAGGCTCACTTTGCAGATGGGTTCCCTTTTCTTTTGGCTCCTTTGGCACAAGTGAAGGGTATGTCTTCCGCTGTACCTCAATCACATGAACCGGCTGAGGAAAAGGTAAAGATCCAAAGTACTAGTAACAACCCAATGCATCGAATGATGAATATGGCAATGAACTCTATGGATACGATGAATAATCAGGCACAAAGCCTATCTAAATGGATGACAGATGGTGCTACAGGAATGACATCTAATGCAATTGGAGTCGCACGAGGTTTGAGTGAAGAGTTAGACAAGCAACGAATAGACTTCGTTGAGAATGCAGTAGAGCTGAAGAATGAGGGTATGGAAATGATAACCTCCTTGATGAAAATGTCAGCACAAGATAATGATTTGGCTGTGGCTCTTGTTGACAACCAAGAAGTACCAACAATATCACCATTTGACAACACATATGAAGAACATTTAGAGATTATACCGGATGAGATTGGAATGAAGCATGAACCAACCATGAACTTGAGTCACAGTCTCTTCTTTGTGACAGTACATATCTACTTGGTACTGATGTTGTTAGCCAGTATACCAAGGTCGAAAAATGAGAGATATATAGTCAGGCGAATAAAGAATACTCGAGACATCTAGATTTGCAGCAGCAAGCACACTACATTGATACTGATCAGATCATGATGCATATACTTGGTCACCTTAATAGCCAAGTAGCTAAAGTAAACATAAGCTAAATACGTATGAGCTTGTACAGTCTCTCTCGGCTTGCTACTTGTACTCCTCCTATTTACTTGTCTGCCGCTGCTGAACTCACTCGCCTAGTAGGATACCAAGGTCAATACGTAAGATCCCATAATAACTAACGAACTCTCCCATCCTTTTGCTCATCCGTCAGTGATGAATCATCACCACAAACACTTCCTCTATCTCATAACTTATTACCATCACCCTATTACATCACCTCTACTCAAACAATAATACTATAACAATGAAGATTGCTGCCGCTCTTGCCCTTACGGCCACTATGGTCACTGCCTTCTCACCTGCCATTCCTCACACTGCACGTCAATCGACACAACTATTTGCTGTAACAACAGCACAAATTAAAGAACTTCGTGAGGCCACAGGAGCTGGTATGATGGATTGTAAGAAGGTATTAACAGAGTTTGATGGTGATGTTGAGGCTGCCGCTGACGAATTACGTAAGAAGGGACTTGCCAAGGCTGATAAGAAGGCATCACGTATCGCCGCCGAGGGTAAGATTGCAGTAGCCACTGTCGGGGGTAAATCAGTATTGGTAGAAGTTAACTGTGAAACTGATTTCGTTGCCAAGGATGATTCCTTCTCCAGTTTCTGTGATACAACTGCCACCGCTGCTGTTGCAATGGACGGAGATGATGTAGAAACATTAATGAAATCATCAGTCGACGGTGGATCATTAGAAGATGTTCGTGCTGGACTTGTATCAAAGATTGGAGAGAACATTCAAGTACGTAGGGTAGTCACACGTGGATCTGATGCCACTACAACTGGTGCATACATCCATATGAATCGTATTGGTGTACTTGTTGAGCTTGAGGGAGGTTCTGCAGAACTTTGTACTGATGTTGCAATGCATGTAGCCGCTATGGATCCTCTATATGCCACATCGGACGATGTCCCAGCCGAAGATCTTGAGAAGGAACGTGAAATCTTAACTGCCCAAGTTGCTGACAGTGGAAAGCCAGAAGATATTATTAAGAAGATGGTTGAGGGACGTCTTAACAAGTACCTTTCAGAGAACTGTCTTGTCAATCAGCAATATGTAAAGACAAATGATAGAACAGTTGGAAAGCTACTAGAGGAGAATGGTGCTAAGATGCTTGGATTTACTCGTATCACTGTTGGTGAGGGTATTGAGAAGAAGGTTGATGATTTTGCTGCCGAGGTTGCATCAATGGCCGCAGGAGGAAAGTAAAAGAACAATTGAACTAGATATATTGAAGTATAGTTGCTTAAGTATAAAAGGATGTAAGTGTATTCAAGATGAGAAAAGATCACGAGTTATAATGTATGCAACTTTGATAGAAGAGTAACTATATTCAAGTAGGAACATGCTTGTGTGTATGTCAACCAAGAAGTGAAGAAAAATGTTTACTAAACAGATGTTGTCTTGATTAGCAAGTATAAGCAGCATGTGATATGTATGTTTGAGGGGGATACCAATATAAAGTTAGAGTTTGATACCTTTGATACACACCATTAAGAGAGATATTAGCGGGTCATTTTTGTTGTTTATTTACCAACAAAGAACAATAAGCTTTGCTATTAGGGTAGTGATCTACCTAATAATTAGACACATAAGATACCGTATCACTTGACAAATGATATCTTGAATCGGCTCTTTTGCTTTGCCGTTCGCCGACAAGCTACCTTGCTATCCTCCTCCAATATGGCGCAACACCGCATCTAATAATCGTTCATAGAAGGGGCCACTATCCTTACTAAGACCCAGGAATGGAAGGCGTATGTCTTCTCCTCAAGGTGAAGGAGAGTGTTTTAGTGTAGCATCACTAGAGTTTGTTTGTTGACATAAGTTGTAATCAGCTTGGTATCATTAATATCCTTGCAAATCATATATTATATATCATATATCATACACATCTTATAACAAAACAACACCCCAAATATGAGCATGTATCAGCGAGCGCCAGATGATCTTACCGAGTCGACTTTCCGTGGGAAGATAATGTCAATGGTTGCAGCAATATCCATCAGTACTTTATTCCTCCTCGAAACAAAAGCCTACTTCTCTACAACACTTGAAACAGATTTACTACTACACAATCCAACTAATGATATCGAAGAACCACAAGTTCAATTAAACTTTGATATAACAATGATGGATATGCCATGTGAACAGGCAACTGTCGATGTCTTCTCCACAGTAGGATATGAAAAGAATGTAACAAAGAATATAAGGAAGTATCCTATCGATGAAGATGGAGTACGACAGCAATATGAAGCAAGGAATTGGCATCAAGATGATGTCGAGTTATGGGATCCTGCCGTTCCTGAAAGGATAGAAGATTTACATATGGATGGAGAAGATGCTATTAGTTTAGATGTTGAATCATTCCCTTATGCACTGAAACAATTTCCATATCTATTCGTCAAGTTTTATTCTGATGATTGTACAAATTGCAATGATCTTGCTCCGACATGGGAGGCATTGGGTGAAGTTATTACTGACACGGCTATGAATATAGTTGATGAACATATGGAAAGTCAAGAAATGGCAAGTAATCAGTATGCTGATGACGAGTATGAGTCTGCAGTCAATGCTATGGCTCCAATATTGGTTACCAAACTGAACTGCAGTTTATATCCTAGTATTTGCAACACACAGGATATCCGAGTGTATCCTACCATGCGTGTTTTTGTCGATGGCGAGGCAAAGGGTGACTACAATGGACATCGAACTGTGCTTGAGATTGTACACTGGTTAAGTCATATTGAAGCTGAGTATAGAGAACCTAGAGAACTTAGGATGCGAAAGGTATTGCAATGTAAGTATTGTTTGGTTGTTATGTTTCTCCCTTTGTGTTTACATATCATATACTCACCTTGTCCCCTGTCCACTATCAATGCAGTTGCAAACGAAAGGACTGTTCGTAATCGAGATGAAAGAGACTGGAACGACGCATTAACGAGTTATCGATCACCTTGGGGCTCGTGGAATGTTACTCGTCATCCTGGTTGTCAACTGACTGGTCATATCATGGTTGATAAAGCTCCAGGCAAATTTGTAGTACACTCTGAGTCATATGGACATGATATGGCTGCACACATGACGAATCTATCACATATAGTTCATCATTTCTCTTTTGGAGACTCAAACGCTCAAGATAGTATCGAAGCATTGTCAAGTCTACCAAAAGGTACAGCCAAGTCTCTACATCCAATGGATGAAAATGTATATGTAACGGGAGAGTTACATCAAGCATATCATCATCACTTGAGAGTAATTGCGACAGAATTTAGAGGGAAGCTATTCAACGTCGCTCGAGAGAAGGTATTGAGAGTATATAGAATCCTACACAATAGTCAGCTATCAACTTATCGAGAACACATAGTACCGAAAGCCGAATTCTCATATGATCTTAGTCCTTTATCAGTATCTTTTGGTGAGGAATCAAGACACTGGTATGATTATTTGACATCAATAATGGCCATTGTAGGAGGTGCATTCACAGTTGTTGGCTTGATGGATAGAAGTATATCGGGACTGTCAAAGAAGAGTACTCCTGCCTACTACTATTGAAAGCAATAGTTTACTAGAGATTTGGGTATGAACAACTATATGTGAACATTAGAGCTAAGTAACTATTGTAAAATACAATTATATCATAGGCCGATAGGCTATCGACGATACTCTGCTAGTCTGCAACAACTAGAAAACAAGTTCTTCACGATCAAGTTCTTGACGAGGATCACATTATCAAAAGACATGCTCTGTACTAACAAGGTCTAGAACCAGAAGTTTCGAACATTTGATGAGTCATCTTCTACCGTGAAGGGACGATCATCACTGACAATGAAAGGATATCCTCGGATGGCGATTTTTTGAAGAGCGTAAACACCATTTCCTCCACCAGCTGAAGCAACGCCACTTTGGTTTACAAGTGAGCAGATGGTGTCAAATGTGCTCCTGTTTACCCTTTTTGCCCCCCAGATCTCAAGAGTTTCGAGCTTCCTACACCCCTCAACGAGTGCTAGTATGCCATCACCCGTGACTCCATCTAAACCTTCATCATAATACATTGAACAAAGCTGAGTAGAGAGGTGAAGAGGAGTGGTCAGTAAATGTGTATCATATCTTATGCACAATATCCTGCCTACCTTGTATGAAAAGTACCTGAGATTTGGACAGGAGGAACCCACTGTAGTAAGAGCAGCATTTGAAAGATAGTTTTGGGTAATAGGATCGCCTCGGATACGGAGATCTAACAGGCGTTCGCCCATGTTTTGAGTAAGATTTTGAATTCCTAACGACGTCATATTCCACATATCTGTGATGACAGTTGAGATTTTGGTATTCTTCTCAACAAGATCAAGAAGATCAGCATCCTTTGCCTTGGATCCCATTAGATCGATTGTTTCTAGTAGAGGACAAAGGTTCGCGAGAGATTTTCCACTAGTCTTTCCAAGCTTGAGCTTGGATGGCAAGGATAAATGTTTGACATTTCCAAACTGTGGTCTCGAAAGCAGCTTGAGAAACGAGGTCATGTTTAATTTGTTGTTTGCGCCTTGTGTTAGACCAGATGATGAATCTAGCTTAGTCCAAAGAGATGGTAGTCGTGATGCTGATAGCCACGTCTTACACACTGTTGATACTTTGACAATCTCCCTCCCCGTTAACGACTTCATGATATTGACAAAGCATTCCTCAGGAATATTAATGGTAGTGTCGTTGTCAAAATGGAATGCTATGGGCTGCGATAAGCCGGTAGACTCCGATCTTCTTGCTTGTAATGCCGACCGAGCTTCCAACTCGGCAATCACTAGAGGAAACGCCTTGGCTAATTTCTTTGCGTCGTCGTGTTGCTTTGTTGCCTCTGTAGGAAGGAGGGCTAGAAGCGATTGCGCAATTACTTTAGGTGTAGTCTTGTTGTTGCTAAGATTTAGAGGCAGGAGAGAAGAACTTGATGAGTCGTCTGTGAAGTCTTCAGACGAGATCTTTCGTTTTGCCCTCGCGGGTCTTTTTGTACTAGTTGACATGGTATATGTGGTAAGTCGGGGTTGCAATGATGAAGTGTATCAGTGTAGATCAGTTGCTGTTGTGGTTGTTCAGTCCAGTTCGTGTGGCTGTTGCAATTGAGTGAATGACGCTCAATGATACTTCAGTTACAATCGAATGGAGTTAGGGTACCATACTTTTTCTCCCTTATGTATGTACGTACGAGTCGATTGATTTATTTTTTCTCGCATCCTTCAAGATGTGAGGAGGTTGTTATCTGTACCAACTCCTTCAACAATTGAATCATAATAATGTAAGTATATATCAACAATTGCTACAGCAATATACGGCGAAGGTAATTATAATTGTTGATATTACTAATCAGCATTGATAAAAATTTCACCATCATCGTATTTACATAATCAACAATTGATTATCAGCATTGAAATAGCAACATAATGCCATCAAAAAAGGATAAGGTTAGTCTTCAAGATTTAGTACCATCAGCACTCAAAGCTATAGAAAAGACAGTAAGAACTGATAATTTACCCTACGAGAACATACCTGCCGAATTGCTCACTTGCAATGAACAATCACAGTTGGACCTGTCAAGCTGGTCCTTGTTAGCAACAGATAATTGCCTCCGAGTTATTGCTGAACAATCTTCAAACAAAATAGTTTTGCTGAATCTCTCCGGTGCCGAGAAAGTTACAGATGTTGGTCTTCAAACATTATCAAAATCCAGCATATCCAATTTACAGTCTCTCAATCTCGACAATGCATATAGAATATCCAGTGTAGGATTGGCAACAATAACAAAGACTTGCCAACGATTAACAGAGATTTCGTTATCTGGTTGTTTAGGTATTGATGGTGCAGGATTTGGTATACTTTCTCATTGCCATGAGTTGATAGAACTAAAGCTATCAGGATGCAGACAAATTAATCCATGGGCATTTAACAAGATTTTTGAGAGTTGCAAATTGTTACAGACTTTAGACATATCATTTTGTTCATTGATAACAGATCAAGAAATCAAAGTACTGTCAGAATGTGCATCCGGACTGAAGAGATTAAACCTGCGAGATTGTAAGCTCATATCAGATGTTGGATTGTCATATCTGTCTCAAGGTTGTCCCAATCTATCGGAACTAAATATTCGACGAAGTGAACTACCCTTTCGAATAACAGACGTTGCACTACTACAGCTTGGTCAGGCATGCAAATCATTACTTTCTTTGAATCTACATGGCTGTGAAATGATATCCGACACTGGTTTGTCTTGGTTATCACAATGGAGTCTCTCCTTACGTCACATTGACCTGTCTAACTGCAGCAAGGTGACAAATGCAGGAATAAGGCATTTAGGAGAAGGGTGTACCAAGTTGAGATCAATTGTATTGTTGAATCTCAAACGAGTATCAGATGTTGGTATTAGATGTATAGCTGCATGTCAACATCTTGAAGCCTTACATGGCTCTGGCTTATGCATGCTCTCGGATGGTGTTGATCGATCATTTGGATTGGAGGGTATACAAGCGCTTGGAGCATCCGATTGCTCTACAGCGATGAAGCACCTCAATTTGCACGGGTGTGCTTTGATCAGTACTCTCTCAATGAAGGCCATTGCAAACTTTTCCAACCTCGAGACGCTTGATTTGTCTGGTTGCAACAAACTCACTCTTGCCGGGGCTAAGCATATTGGTAAATCGTGTACAAAGATAAGAGTTCTATCTCTTGCCATATGTGGTGACTGTATAAGCAACGCTGTAGTGGAAGCATTAGTTTCAAATCTAGACTTGCTGAGCTCAGTGAACTTACAATTTTGCTCCAAAGTAGGCGAGAGAAGTATGAAAGCACTATCATCATGCACCCAGCTACAACGGCTAGACTTGACTGGCTGTAGTGGTTTGACAGATCAGGCTATACTTCATTTAAGTGAAGGCAACTATAGCCCAGGCTTGCGTCATCTCTTCCTAGCTCAGTGTAGTAAGATTGGAGACACTACATTGTCTTGGATTACAGATGGTCTAAAACAAACGATGGATGGACATGTATCACTTGAAACTTTATCGTTAAAGGGTACCAAGGTGACTGCAAATGCTTTGCGGGGACTTCAAGACAGATTTCCTTACTCAGTATTGAAAAATAACTCTTCATTCCTTGGCTTTTGGCCACAGACAAGAGTAAGTGACAGGAAGATCATTAATAAATACTACAAACGATCAACATCAGCTGCCATCATCCAAGCCCGTATACGAACAATGAAAGAACGTGATACACTTCGACTAGCAAGAGAACAATACTGTAGAAAACGAGTAGCCATCCTCGTCGGGGCTGTCTTCCGAGGCAGGGCCGCTCGTCGACTATTCAGAGAGTTGAAGAGGAGAAAGAAGGAGTTGTTGATAAGCTCGTTGAGATTACAATGTGCCTTTAGGTGCCGTTTAGCCCGGAAGAGATTGGGCCGTCAGAAGGAGAAAAGATGGCTTACCATTGCTCCCATCTCCTCAGTTGCCATACAGCGCCGATGGAGAGGTGTTCTTGGAAGACGTCAAGTCGTTATGAAGAGAGTGGAGAAGAGAATGTTACACCTACGAAAAGTGGAAGCTAGTGTATGCATCCAGTCATGGTGTAGAATGTTGATATCTAAACAGATCAAGCTTGAGTTGCTAAGCCAAAAGCTAACCTTGGAGTTGAATAGACTCCGCTCATCAATCAAGATTCAAAGCGTGTATAGAATGCATTTAGGGAAACAAGCCTTGAAAGTACTAAAGGCAGAGTTTGTTGAGCAGCAAAGGCTTGAGAGGGTCGCGGCAGCACGTATTCAGAGTACATATCAGACCCTTCTCTTCCGTAGTGTCATCAAACGGCGTGTAGAACGAACTAGAAAACGTCTAGAAGGCACTCTGACCATTCAACAGTGGTACAGAAATGAGAAGGCTCGTATATTGGCAGCTGAACTGGCAGCAAAGGAATTAGCTTCAGCGAGACTGTATGCATCTGAATTGATTCAGAGAAATGTCCGTAGGAGATTTGCCTATCTTCAACTCTTGGCTCTTCGACAGAAGCGAGATGAACTTATTGCTCTTCGTGACCAAAGTGCAACAACCCTTTGTCGATGGGGACGATTATGTATAGCAAAGGTTCGTGTACAGAAACGACGACTAGAATTTGATGAAGAGATTAGAAGAGCATTAGTTTTGAAGATATGGGCAAGCACTAAGATAGCTGCATGTTGGCGAGGCAAACTCGGGCGAGATTATGCCAAGGAATGTATTGTTGTACGAGCTCATCGGTGGAAGGCAATGTTCGACGAGAAAGAACAGCGAGCTTTCTATTACAATCAAGATACAGGTCAGACGACTTGGACCAAGCCTCAAGTTTTATTAAATCTCGAGCCCAAGCCGATTTGCTCCAACTGTGCAGCCACATCTCCGCTGTTAGCCGAAGTAGAATGTAAGGACTGTTCTGAGTTCTTTTGTACAGCGTGCTTTGAGTTTATCCATCGTGGAGGACGACGAGCAAAACATTCGTTTAAACTTGTCTTTGACTATTATGGGAATAGACGAGACTACGATACCGAAGTCTGGCAACAATTGTATGCGAGCAGTGAAACAGATACAAATTCATAAATTACCAAAACATAACATTTAGTATCAAAAGAGAGTTTTACATGTCTAATGCCCAACATATTATCACTACAAATGTAAACAGTAGTGCTCTCTCTTCCTTCCTTTCTCCCCATACTTATAGTCCCCAGTCTGATACCCCCAATTTTCTCCCAACATTGTTGTTGCGTGTAACATATATTTCTTCCTCTAGCGTCTCTTCTTGCTAGTAGCAGAATGAATGCCTGACTCTAACATGCCGACCACTGTGAAAGTACCCCCAACAATTGCCATAACTGATGTAAAATAATCATACCAGGCTCTGGATTTCTTATTGTAGGAAACAGCAATTGGTGATAAATCATATGTAAACTTGGCCTCTGTTGAGATAAAGAGACGTATATTATGTGAGCGATGTACATATAACGATAACATATCAGAGAAAGCCAACACACACACACATAACTTACCAGGAACGATATCAGCCTTGTACAAACTCAACTGACTACTTTGTAAGATTTGATATGCCCTATTTGGTTCTTGTGGCTTGTAAAAGTTCTTATTTACCGCCTTCTTCTTATTCTTCTCAGCATCAAAGTCCGTGGTAATAACCTTTAAGTAATGGTGATGTGCCTCGTGGACATTGGATGTGACATAAACATTCCCATCAAATGGTCGTGTAGTTTCCAAGAAACCTTGAGGTGTATTCTTAAGCCCTTCCTTAATAAAGTACTTTGAAAATGGTTTACCAAAACTCAAGTGATTAATGATATGTGAAACATTCGTCATATGTGCGGCGAGATCGTGTCCTTTTGATTGAGCCTGAATGTGAAAATTACCAGGAGCCCTATCGACCAAGAGGAATCCAGATATTTGACAGGCAGGATGCTCTTCGTCGGTCCATGCGTGTTGAATCTTATGACGTCCAGCGGAGAGGGATCGCGCATATTCCTCGTGTGCTTCTGTTTTGATAGTACGATCAGCGGCGACTATAATTGCGAAAATTTTGTATGAGAGATAATATAGGTGAGAAAGATACATCATCCAACACCAAATCAACACCAACAAAGTAAAAGAAATCTTACCGTCCTTGGCCTCAGTAGACTTGACAGCCTCATCCGAATCCTCTTTTCCCCTGTGTTCCCTCTCCATGGCTTCAATAAAGTGTGCCAATTCCACAACAGTACGATGTCCACGATAGTCCCCAATATCCTTACCATCCCAAAAGAATTTCAATGTGGGGTATGCCCGAATACCACGTTGCATACATAATTCATGATGATCAACACAATCAATTTTACCAATTAATACGGGTAATTCAACAGCAACTGCGGCGGTATAATCCTCATCGGTATACTCATGTTCCAAATGTGGATTCTTCTCAATATGATTTTCCACACGTCCCTCGGCAACCTCATACATTACCTCAGCCAATGTTTCCCAAGTGGGTGCTAAGTCACGACAATGTGAACACCAATTGGCAAAGAAATCAACAAATACATATGTATTCTCCTCCAACGCGACATTTAATGTAGTCTCATCTAAACTAACCGCATCCTCACCATCGGCATGTAATTCCTCAATTGTTTCTTCAATACTAGCATCAAACATTTGCACATCATGCTGTTTTAAGTTACGTTGTTGATACCGCTGCCGGACACCCCATTGATCAATTGGAAATTTCTGTACATGTTGCGTTACATTCTGCTGTGTGCCCAAAACACTTACAACATCAATAGTTGCATACTCACATTTTAAATCCATCATTGTTATATTAAAATTAACACGTATTTGTGATTCATCATTGGAATCTAATGCTAATGACGTTTTTAATGTAGTGGAGAAGTAGGCTTTCGTTTCGAGAAAAAATAATGTTGCCATTGTAAATACTGCAAGTGTTGATAATATTGATCCACGACGTGTACCCTCGAGCAAATCTACTGGTACCTTGCGGTACATATCTAATGATGCTAATCTTGGCATGGTTGGATATATTATTATTGATATTGTATGGAGTGGTGGTAAGGGCTTATTTATTTGGTGCACTTTGACTTTATTAGAGGATACCTTTAATAAGTTGTTTCGTATCCTATGTATTCGAGGCCGAACTATATGATATGCTGTTATGTATTGCAATATTATACTGCAGCTAATATATAGAGAGGGTTAGTAGAGATAAAGGAGATAGTCCGGCCGCCGTCGTGTTGAAAATGGTTGTGATGTGGCAACAAAGAGGATGAAGTTTCTTAATAAAGTGTTTCGAAATGAAACTTCATTATTGCAAATTGTTGTTGTAAAGTTGTTGTTGTAGTAACGGCTAGGTAGGTATGTCCTTGGAATAGCTTTATGCGCGGCACCTGGAAAGCTGTAAATTGTTGTGTATTCGATATAACGTTATAACAACTTAACTATAGTTCGAATTTGCAATACTTACTCAAACAATACACAACTGAAAAGTATGGCAACTATTGAGGAGAAACAAAAGGAGCTCGATGCTCTACAGACAGATTTTGATGAATATATAGTATCGGCACGAGAATTAGAGGAAGAGTTGGACGCAGAATTGACCAAATGTCGTGAGTATTATATGTTGTGTTGTATAAATATGTGTAGGGTATCTAGTGGAAAAAATGTATGTATTAATTGTATATGTCGCTCATTATGATACATATTACCTCAATCTATACCATCACAGAGGATGAGGTGGCAAAGGCAAACTCACGTAATACCGCATTAGCCAATCAGTTAGCCAACATACAACCACAACTAAATTCACTTGAAACTAAATTATCAACAATAACTACACAATTGTCAAATGAAACACAACGTCGTATAACAGCTGAAATGAAGTCGGAAGAGGCTGAGAATAAACTACGTGAATCAGAGGGTACCTTGGCATCGGTTAGATCAAGTGAAGTACGGAAATTGAAAGAAGAGAATGAAGAGCTATGTGAAAGATTGGCATTTGTTGAAGGTGAGGCTGAGGATTATCGGAATGAATTAAATACCGAACGAGAACAACATCGTGAGGCAATGGAGGAAGTGAAAGGTGATGTGAATATGTTGAGAATGAAACTAAAAGAACGAGAAGAAGAGTTGGAATTGATCAAAGTTGACATGAGTACTACTACTGGTGAAGATGATGACAAACAGACGGAGCAAGAGGGTGATGGTGATGATGATGAAGGTAAACATGTAGAGACAGGCGAGTCTACTCCACCCGCACCTACAACTGAAGAATCTGAAAAGACGACTAGAGATGAACGAGAGGAGTATATCCGTACATTGGAAGATGAGCTCGAACTTGTTACTGAGCAATTGATTGAAGCGGAAAATAAGCTATCACAAACTCAAGCTGAATTAGAAGAAGTTTTGGTAGAGTCTGAAGAGATGGCTAAGAAGGCAGAAGAGGAGAATGGAGTTGCCGCCAATGGGACATCTAATAACAGTGATGTCGATGTAGACAATACAAATGAACACTCGGACAAGATTACTGAATTGGAATCGTCAATCAAACTTCTACAAGAAGAAAATGCAGCTCTAATGGACGAATCTAAACGCCTAAAAGAAGAACTTGAACTAGTTTTGGAAGAAGTAGCACTATCAAAGGAGGAGTTGGATGCATACGAAGAGGATAGAAAAGATCAGACAACTCAATTTGATATCGAAAGGAAGCAGCATAAGGAGGAACTGGTAGCACTTCAAAGTCAGCTTGATAAGTTATCATCTGAAGAAAGGTCGAGAGATATTGAGTCCAAGTCATTCGAGGAGGCCCTAATGGCATCGAAATTGGAAACACAAACGTTGCAGGAAGAAGTGGAAAAGTTAGAAGTAGCCTTGAAAAACTCTAAGACTGATTCAGAAACTTTACAGCAAGAGATTGATGAGTTAAAGGCAGCATATGATGATACTGCAAATCGAGAACGAGCTGAGAGTGAGGGACAACATCAAGCCTTGGAAGAGTTGCTTGCTACACGCACACGAGAGGTTGACGAGTTGAAGGAAGAGCTAAGTAATTTGTCTGAAACAAACACGTCGTTGACGGGCATGCTTAAGAATATGGAAGACAATATTGCAAAGCAACAGACTGACATTGAAAAGCAACAAAAGCATGTAGAGTCTACATCCGCATCATCATCACAGGAACTACAAAATGCGCAAGATGAAATCTACTCTTTGGAAGGTTTATTAGAGTCTGCAAGGAAGGAGTTGAACGAGCAGAAAAACGAGGTTGTCAAAGTTAGGGAGACATTACAGAAGAATATTGAGCATGCAAAGGAAGAGTTGTCAACTGCTGAAGACGAGTTGGCGAAGACTAAATCCAAACTATTAGAGGTTGAGAAAGAACGTTCAAACAACAAGTCACAATCGACGATTGGAGATGAAGATATCAAGCCCAAGAAGGCGGATCGATTGTCCATGGGTAACGACGAGCTACAGACAGAATGCGATCGATTGGAAGATCAAAACCGTATGAGTATTAGCATGAAGAATCACCTTGAAGATGAGATTAAACAACTACAAAAACAGTTAATGGAAATATCCGAGGGTTCAAACAATAAAGAGGAGAATGAACCTGTACAAGATTTGTCAATCATTGATGAAACCAATATTGAAGATATATTGCAATCTAACGATGCAGAAGTCATAGGCAAAGAAGTTCGGATATTGGCCAAGAAATTATCAGCTGTAAGATCACACAATGCAGAACTGCTAACAAAGATCTTGAACTTACAAGGCAATATACAAGTTTGTTGCCGAATCCGTCCAATGTCAGTGGATGAGACACAGCAAGGTTTGCACGAAGTAGCACAATCTCTTAGCGAAACAGAAGTAGGATGCTTTGACGAGAGGACTAAATCTTGGAAGTCTTATGCATTTGATAAGGTTTGGGGACATGAGACTAAGCAAAAAGAAGTCTTTGGAGACGTGGAGCCTATGGTGTTGAGTGTTGTTGATGGGTATAATGCTTGTATCTTTGCCTATGGTCAAACAGGCTCAGGTAGGTACCTATGAGATCATTGTTTCAATATGTATATATTCTTTTCACGTCTTATGTCATCTATCTATAACCGTACAGGTAAGACATGGACTATGGAAGGTAGTAAGGAGAATGGACAATATGGTATCAGTCAAAGGACGATCCAGAAACTGTTCAACTTACTAAAAGAGAAGGAACATCAGCATCAACAAAAGATGATGAAACAAGATGAATCTATCAGCAAATTTGAGTTCAAGATTGAAATTAGTATGCTTGAAATCTACAATGATGAAGTATATGATCTTCTTGATTCAGG
>Ga0075437_12886_pt1 | contig 25650 bp, 20 predicted proteins | sample MintriMetagenome_FD_74266 | JGI IMG/M metagenome (GOLD analysis project Ga0075437, IMG submission 74266) | Marine eukaryotic communities from Monterey Bay, USA to study complex ecological interactions - Minidiscus trioculatus and... | ecosystem: Environmental > Aquatic > Marine > Unclassified...
ATTATTACTTCTTCTACTGCTTTCACTGCGTGTTGGTGTTTCTCTTCTTCTTCGTGATTCACCATTGGAGCTCCGTCTTGATTCTCTATCTCGATCTGACCTTCTATTGTTGTGATCACCTCGCTCGCCGGATCGTCTTCGGTCATCTCTATCTCTGCTATCTCTATCTCTTGATCGAGATGATCTTTGTTTTGATGATCGCTGCCGTGAACTGCTCATAATATTATTGTTTATATATCAATACTTATGTATATAATTCTAATTTTAATAATTTGGTATTAATTTTCGAGTGATATTTGTTGGTTGTTGGCTAATTTTTCAAGCCACTTTAATAATACTTATGCCGTATACAACACCAAACCAGAACAGATTTAAGCTCACTAATAAATATTAATATAACGGAGGGCAGAAAGTTGTATTGTTTGGGGGGTTGGGTTTTTACTGCAATTCGCTGATTCTTAGTAAAAAAATTAGAGTATGCCCATATTATACACCGCCGCTTTCACTCAATATACCGTGCTACTACTAATAATAATGATGGTATTGAGAGCTCTTTATTGGTTGCAGCGCTTTGTTGTTATGTTTAGCCGCAAATAGTATGGCTATCTCATCGTTCAACTGCACCAACAACCAACGAAAATAGGGGCCCTTTTCGAACTCAAATAACCTTTAAATAGCCCCCAAAGGGTTGTTGTAAAGGGTATCTTGGGTACAATGAGGCCCCCTGTGCCCCATATCAGCCAAGGCCATCAAAACACATCCTAATTATTGTGAAGAATACATCCTCTTATCAATGATAATGAACAGTAGAGCGAATATTAAACAGTTTATATGTACTATTATCCTATTATGCATAGCAGTATCGATAGTAGTAGATGGATTCTCCACAAAATCTTTATTGCAAAGGATACCACCATCATCTCCCATCAACAACAATATCCATCAACCATCAATATACTACCATCACAACAATATACTACTACATTTATCCAAAATTATAGATGTAGAAGTAATACCAAACGAAGAACCAAACTCTTCCTCTTCCACTAACCCTAGCACTTCACAAAATGAAGAGGATGAACTAAACTTAATCCAATATTCACAAAATCAAGATCCCGAATGGAAATCAATGCCAATATCCTATTGTGATAGTATTAGTAATACATATATTGATTGTAATTTAGTTTTTTATGTCAAGGATCCTAGTTTTAAGAGTGATGGTAGTGATGGAGCAGGAGCATCGGGATATGAAGGGGCAGAGTATGCTTTGGGTGTGCCTACGGAGATTCCTATTGTTGTTGCTTTAGAATTAGAGGATGAAAATGATGATGGAAAGAGTAGCAACACAAGAACTAATACAGTCAATTTGAACAAGGTACTACCAATCAATCCAGATTTCGAAGAAGAAGTAGAGGGAAGTATGACAGAAGAAGAGAAGGAAGAAATCTTCCAACTAGCCGCTAGAGCATTACAAACTGAATATGGTAAGTCAATCCGTATGAAGAAGACGCCTCGTGTATTAACACTCGAGGGTGATTTAGATGAGATTATTGGTAATTGGAAAGATGTACTGTTGGGTAACAATAATAATAAGAAAAAAGAGGAATTGAGTATAGATGATGCCTTGAATGTACTTGATGAAGATGATGACAAAGAAGAAGAAGATTACTTTGATAAAATCATGAAAAGAGATTTAGGTGACGATTACATGAGTTTACTAGATGATGATGATAATGATCCTGAACTAGATGCAGAGTTATTAAAACTATTTGACAACTCTGCTATATCAGATGAGAAGAATCATTAGACACACTACTCAATGAAATTAATACCCAAGAGTCACATACAAGGAAACTACGTACAATGATTTAATTCAACAATTACAACCAAGTGCAGCACTCAAGCTATTAAACTTTATCGGACCTGGTGACAAGGAATATACAATATTAAAACCATTACGTCCAATATTATTAGTTGGTAAGGAAGATCCAAGTGATTATACTCGACGGATATTATTAACAGAGGAGGAAAGGAGAGTGATATTGCCTAGGTTGGAAAAGAGTTGTAGAGATGGATTAGAGGAGGCTGGATACTTTTTAGATGGCAGTGGAAGTGGGGGTAGTAAGATGGGAGCATATGAGAGGAGTAGAAGGAGAGATAAAGTTGACACCCATTTACACACAAACAGACGAGACTTTTTACAAGCCTTCAAAAACATATCCACACTTTTTCCTTTGCAACTATCAGGGTTTTGAGGCCCGATGGCAACTCTAGAGCAGACAAATGTAGTAGGCGAGGTGTGGTATGAAAGTTATATGTGGATTACTCTGCTATGAATGGAGAGGGTATCCTTTCATTGAAAAATGAGCGAGAGCCTGTGTATTGAGTCGCACATACAAAATCTGCCGCCGACACACACTCCATCTCACAAATCATTAGTTCATTGCAATAACATTCAAGCCTACCTCTACTACTCTATAGTTAGCAGCCGGCGGAGATATATTAGACAACATTTGACATGGACTTTCCTCTATCACCAATTACCAAATCAGCAATGTGCTGCGGTTGTGGAAGAGTATGCTCATGTCATATAGATAGCAATGAGCAAGTTAGTGGCAGCCACCGATTGAAACCATATCATCCATCAAGTAGTAGCTTTAGGCCTTGGTTGCCGTCATGGTTTGATAGCTCTGACAGGCATGAAGATCAATCGAATGACGTCTGTCATGAGGTAGCAAGTGCCACCAACGACGTCAAACAGCTAGATGAACGAGTCTATCCAACGCAGAGACGACGGCAATATCATGAAGTTGCAACTACTATACAAGAAGATACTCTGCCAAGCTTTACTGCCATCGGTCATCCTTCATTAAAGATATACAAGTTTCGTCTACCTCCTCATCTCCTTCATTTGTTAGATGATATTGTAGACGGATGCTCTGAACATGCCGATTCTCTATCCACGGGCTGGAGGACGTTTCTATACTCTCTTACCAAACAAGATATAGCCCTTCGTGATATCCCTGGCATGTATGAAACGTCTCGGCCTATTATTCATCATATTAAGCGCACAATTGAAAGGTGAGTCAAGAAGTTAAACAATATTATATTTGTGCATATCATATGTCACTTTCTCACATCATCACTCTGTACCCCAAACAATAATGAGCAGAATGTACATGGTCGACACTGTCAAAATAGATAGGAACCAACCTCATGTATTAAAGTATGCAGCCGAAGACAAACACACTGGGGTTGAGCTCCACCATGATAAGTGTGACTTGACTGCCAACATTATGCTATCAAGATCTTCTTCATATTCTGGCGGTGGGTGAGTAGTAGTTGTTGCCTGTCCTGTGTATGCTTGGTTGTTCATATTACTATTACTAAGATACAATTACCGACTATACACCCAACATGAACAGAACATACTTTCCTGACGCTAATGAGACTGTAAGGTTGGAATTCGGAGAGTTTCTCATTCATCCAGGCAACCTTGTGCATGGAGGAGTTGATATAACTCAAGGCAGCCGATACTTGATGATAATGTTTACTCATACGGAGAGTTGAGAAGACGAGTATGAAGGCACGGGGGAAGATGGTACTGAACTACAATGGGAGCTAGGTTAGTTGTCACTCGTATCAACCATGAAATAGATATATAATTTATAATGCTAGAGAAAAGACAGTCTATGGTTATGGTACAATATCATTAGGTTCAACATTTAGTCAAGCACTCTGATGTTTCAAATCATTTATCCAATTACAAGCATTTGCTTTGTGATGAAGCCAATCATTACTCTAACAATGAACACCACAATAGTGCTGATACATGCAACCACTGCAAATGAACAAATATTTGCGTTCCTTTTCCACTTGACAACTTTGACATTTCCCTACCCTTGGCTTACTCTTCTCTTTTAAGTATATATTGTTTATGCATTGGCAAGAAGTTCTCTTACTAAAAAACTTAATGGCATCGAAATGGTTCCCATCCTGATTTTGTACGACCTCATTACTTCACACAAATCAAATATATGCACGCTGAATAGCGCCGCAGTTGCTACTATTGTTTGCAAGTTGGCCAGAGCGATAATGATTATCAGTCCTGAGTAGTATATTCGTCCCTAGGCAAATGAAAAGGGGCAATAGCTTTCTCTGATATGTCTCACTATTATCCAGAATCATGTTGAATTGCTTGCTAGCTTCTAAGCGTGACATAATATCCCTATAGCAATCAAGCAGACCCATCTTGTCGTTCGCAGGTTCATCGTAAAATGCATTCATTTCCACTTCGAATCGCTCAATGAATTTATAGCATATTCCTTGCTAATAGCCTCGCATCCATGTCTACATCTCCTCTCATTGTGTAAGATAAGATTACCATTGCCAGCGTTTAATTTCCTTGCCTTTCCTTTAGCTTTGTTCAAGACGCGGCGAAGCCTTGGCTTATGTGAGCTGAGACGTATTGTTAATGCTATCGTATCAAACCCGCTATTTTTTTATTTTCATTTTCATTGTTTAGTTTTTTTTCTGGGTCAGAGTTGTGTGTATTTTCATTTAGTATTGTGTATGAGTAACCAATGTACTAATCACTTCGTTGTATCTTCATATAAAGGGCTTCAGGTCACTGAGGGACGCTGATCGTGGTAGCTTGTCGTAAAGGAGCGAATAGTACAAAGCCGGGTGAAAGAACGAAGGTTCGTGCAAACTCGTCTCGTCTTGTGTTGTGCTTGTCTAAATCTTTTGTCAAACTCTGGGTTTCTGTTTCCTTCACTAGCCTCTTCTAATGCATGCTGGTATTAAAGCCTCGTTGACAACTCTTGAGTTGGTACATGCAAGCAGTCGCAGCAACGATACCTCCCTCTCGAATGATGAGGTTGAAGCTGCACATCGTTCCTTGGACGAAATCACGAGATTAACATCCAAAATCAAAGATAAACTACCGACGAGTCTTCTTTCGGCTTCGGCTGATAAAGACATGAATGATATTGATGAGTCGATGGATGAGTCTTCTTCTCAATCAAGCATATCATCCCTTCCTAATGCTGCATCGGTAGCAAAGGCGGGTATCTTAAAGAAGAAACCTCCCGATGATAATGATTATGGTGACACATCCACAAATGATGATCATCAACCACAAAGGAGATTCTCAATTGGACGAATGGCCTCTTCCGATGATAATGATCAACCGCAAAGACGACTTTCGATTGGACAATTCTCCACTAACGACGAACCACAAAGACGACTCTCGATTGGGCAAGTCTCAATGGTTCCCAATGATTCAATGGCAGAGACACAAGACGGTGCCGCCAAACAAGGCAAGGCTCGACAAAAGCAGGGCGTCTCCTTCTTTTCAAGAGGTCATAATACAGTCCATCCGGTAGATATTGAGACTGGTAGCGGTGTCCGTAGAAATAGCAGTAGTAGTAGCAGCGGAGGTGTCCGTAGAAATAGATTCTCAAAGACAATCCAACGCAAGGATAGTGAATTAGCGGGGACGTGGAAGATGACAGCTAGGGAGGCATTTCGTATCATTGATGAAAACGGAGATGGTTTCCTTCAGAAAGAGGAAGTTGTTAGAGCTATTGAAATGATGGTTGAGCATGGTGAAATGGGTCTTGATGGTATGACTTCGATTGAACTTGCCGAGAAGATGATGAATGAGGTTGAGTAAGTTCTTGTGTCGTTCTTTGTCTTATAATCAAACGTACACTACTCATTCATGCGTCTTCTCCTCTTGTAGTATTGATGGTGACGGACAAATTGACATGGATGAATTCACAGAAATGATGAAGAAGACATCTGATACTGGCTTGGGGAAAGCAAGTGCACTCACATTCGATCATCGTATGTCATCACTTGCTAAAAATGTCCTCATTGCACATCAAAAGAAGATTGAGAATAGTATCATCGGTGAAGATATGTGGTTGATACATCCACAGAGTAGCTTCCATGCCACGTGGGATATACTTGTATCTTTGTTGATACTGTTGACTGTGATTACCATGCCGTTATCTCTTGGGTGGGAGGAGCTCAATGAGTACTTCTTTAGTATGAATCTAACGGTAGACTTTATCTTCTTGCTAGACGTTTGCAAGAATTTTTGTACTGGCTATGTCGATGAGAATGAAGCAATCATCATGAATGCCAGCCTTGTTCGTAAGAACTATCTCTCTGGCTTCTTCATTACGGACTTTTGTAGCAGTATACCATTGGACTTGATATTGAAAAGTGTTGGAGTTGATTCTGTGGGAGGTACCGTTACTGGTACTAAGCAATCACTCAAGATGCTCAAGCTACTTCGAATGGCTAAACTATTTCGATTGTTTCGAATCAATCGACTCTTTTTGCAAATCAAGCAAGTTGTTTTGCTGGTTGAAGAGAAGTTGCAGTTTCGCATCTCTGATGGTTTCACTAAACTCATGAGATTGGGTGTTGGAGCACTCATATTAGCTCATTGGATTGGATGCTTTAACTTTCTCCTCGTGAGGCTACATGACTTTCCACACGATAGTTGGGTGGTGTATGCTGGACTTGATGATCAACGACCATACACTCAATGGAGCTGGTCCTTCTTCAAGGCATTGGCACAAATGATTATGATTGGATTCGAGACACCTCCGTTTACTAATGTCTCGTGTGATGCATTATCAGATTGGTGTACAATTGAGTATTGGATCACATTGGGATGTTTGTACCTTGGTGCTATCTTCTACTCTCTCCTCATTTCTTCCATATCGTCAATACTACAAACGGCTAACCAATCGAGTAGACAGTTTGATGAGAGTTTGCTACGGATCGATGATTACATGCGTACCAAGAAACTCCCAGCCGCAATGAGAGAGAAGGTTAAGGACTACTTTCACTTGCAGTTTTCTAATGGTAAGCTTCATAAAGAAGAGGAGATATTTGATTTCCTATCTCCTGTACTTCGACGTGAAATCAAGCAATTCACTGGACGGGACATTTGTCGAAAGGTACCATTATTATCAACTCCGTCAAATAGAGACTTTGCTCAAGACATTGCATGTGTGATTGAGCCGACAATGGTATTTGCCAATGAAGTCATTATGCGAGAGCAGACAACTGGTGATGAAATGTTCTTCATTGGTAGTGGTGTTGTCGAAATCTTCATCTCATCGTCCAAATCGGCATCATACCTTGCAATCGGAGATGGATGTGTAAGTTTCTTTATTTGAGTGTAATCTTCTTCCTCTTTTCCACTTCTCATCATAATCACCTCCCCATATTACTCGCCAGTATTTTGGAGATGTTTCCATCTTGCTTGGAGTACGACGGACGGCATCAGCAAAATCAAAAACTCAATGTATGCTTTATCGATTACGAAAGAGTAGTCTTATTTCTCTGCTTCGTGACTACCCTGCTATGCAATCGAAGATGACAAATGTAGCTCAAAGTCGTCGAAGAAGGTTGGCACATTATATAAATCCGAATGAAGTTAGTCTCGCTCCCGGTGATGAGATTGATACCGAGGATTGCAAGACTGGTGAGTATCGTGCCAAACAAATACTTTGGTTTGCGCATGACATGATATTCTAACTTCTGTATTTCTACCCCTTATTTCCAACAGCCTTATTTGGACAAGATGCTGAACAGATTTTATCGGAGAAAGAAAAAGAGACCGAGAAGGAGAGAGTTATCTCCGGTAGACGAACGACGCGACGCCGTGGTTTACCGGTAGTGAAAAGGAAGGCAAGATGATGCGTTTGGTTTACCTCCGGTGGCTTGCTTTTGATCTTCCTATGCCATGCTTCTTTTGAGAGTTCAGCTACTTAGCTTTCTCTAGCCGGGCAATCTTTTATCTGCTGGTCAGTGTCAGTTTCTCACAGAAGTTGCTCACTAAGGATGCTAAGGATGTGTTTTATTTGTATACTAATCAATGATCAAAGCCGAGTACCTTCATCAATTCGAGGGTAATGGTTGTTCTAAATCTAAGTCTCCGCGGCTCTAGCGTTTGCTCACATCTTGTGCTTCAAATTTTCTTTAACTAGTTGTTTGTCATAAACTCATCAAATGATGAATATGTTGGTTGCCATTTCAATTCTTGATTGCTGTTACTTCCATCATATACTTTCCCCAATAATCCATCTTCTTTCTTACCAAGAAATGGTGGAACCTTTGTATACTCCTTATTATATCTTTCATGTTTCAATGCACTTTCACATATACCTCTTCGTGTCGTTGGATGTCCATCACTTATCAAATATGTCTGTTTACTATTAACACCACATCCAACTTGTAATGCAGCCAGTACAGCCGATGCTGCATCATCATAATGTAACAAGTTGACAATCCCATCCTCACGTCCTTGTATACCACTTTCTGAACATTTCTCTAACCAATAATTATGTGCACCACGTTCAAGTGTGTATAGTCCAGCTAGTCGTAAGGCACAGCCACCCAATTCAATTAATTGTTGTTCTGCATATACCATCCGTCCTTGACGTGGATTGGCAACTGGGTCTATTGTTGATGATGATTCAGTAACCGTTTCACCATCTAACCCTTCATATACTCCGCCACTTGATGTGAATACAAATGATCCCTTTTTGTTGCCTGACCATAACTGAGTAGCTGCATCCTTGACGGCAGTTGGATAATCATCAAATCCAGACGGCGGAGCACAGAATACAACATCCGTATATTGTTGCTGCAATTCTAATACATTGTCCATTGTTAATAGTTGAAATCTACTATTTTGCTCACTATTATCATCGCTGCTACTACCTAAGACTTGCTCACGAATTGCATCATGACGATTAGTAGACTTGGTAATACCAATAATTGACCGATTTGCAAAGTCTGAATGTGATAGGAGCTGTTTACATAATGATGTACCTAATACACCACAACCAACAATTGCAATTTTATCATTAGATGATGATTTTGATGGTGTGGAACTCATAGGCGAAGAATTTGATGGTGATGACGAGAAGGCATTGACTATACTACTACTAGATGATGACAGTAGTAGGACCGATATGAATAGGAGGAATAGGGGATAGGAGGCCGCCATGATCATATCAGTCAATACCTAGCCAAGCACACAAGGTACAATCGGTATCCTTTACACTCTCATATTTTTACCACAGCAGGAGAGTTGTTTAGATGGCGACCATTGGCAATAAGCGCCGGCGGACCGCCGCTGATACCCTACACATTAGTGATTTACCTATTGGTTTCATAGCTGATGTATCGGCATATTTACCCAAGCCGTCGAGGGCGATATTAGCCGTAGCTTTTAGTGCACCTTCGGCCTCTTGGAAAAATGATGATGATTTGATGCACCGACTATCACCTATCAGTACCGCTATCATCTCGGCACAACAATGGGACATATTAGATTTTGAAGATATTGAGAGAGAGCTTGCAAATATGCTGACAGACGATGATATATACGCAATCTTGAAATGTACAAATGCACGAGATGTGCTCAAAAGATTGAAATTATGTGGTTGTATCAATATTGAGGGGCACGGATTATATCCATTACGGAGTAGCGTAGTATTGGAACAGATTGATATTAGCCTTGTTGGAAAATACGAGTGTCCAAACATTGAACCCCCGAAGATTTCCTTAGAGGCAATTCTGCCCATCCTCCAGAGTATTATAATATCTTCTGATGGTTGTTCATTGAAATATGTTTTGTTCCCTCAGAAATGGCGGCCAAAAAGTCGTGCTGCAGAGGTAGACTATACGATTGATACAGTTTTAGAATCGTTTCTACAAGAGTACAATATACAGCTTAATAAGCAAGAGTTGAACTGCTCAAAGTGTAATAAAAGCATAAATCATATTACAAGTCAACATGATTGGACTAGTAACGGATATCAAAATAATATGTGTTACGATTGCCTACAACCATTCTGTGATGAATGTACCTTCACTGAAAACGGAGAATGGCAGCTAACATTCTGCAATATGTGCAAAAAAGATTACTGTCCGGACTGCTGTGTGAAAGTAGAAGATTGTCAAGGCTGTGGAGAAAAGGTGTGTGGAAGTTGCATTAAGGAAAATAACAATGGTGAGAGACTATGTGAGGATTGTAATTATTGAGCAGCACCTAACTTGTCTGGGAAATATGGAGATAAAGCAAAGGGCAAGCTTTGGCGTTCTTAGGAGGCAAAAACTAGAGAAGTACAAGTTTCATTAGAGAAGTGGATTTATACAGTACGTTACATATTTCATGGAATTAGCTTACAAGGACTCGGCCTCTGATAGCAAGCAAGACAGAACTAGTATACAAATGAAAATGCCTTCGGCACTATAACCCAAACAATTGATCCCAACAACAATAACGAGGAACAAGGGTCGTGCAACTACGACCTTCGATATAAATCTCTACTGTGTGAACCTTGATTTAGTGCAAATGCAGTATTTGGAGACATGGCATGATGAGGTGACGGACCTGTTCCACCGCCGCTGCCTACGGAATTACCCCCACCCCGTCTGCGCTTATTCATTCCTTGACTCTGACCCGGAATTCCCGTGAAGTGATACCCAGAATTGGCAGTCAAGTCTCGAATACGATTCGACGCTATCGATCCACTAACACTGTTACTACCGGCACTTGTACCAGATGAGAAGGGACGGAAGTTTGCCCCGGGTGATTTAGTACGGTTCATATTATTCATGTTGCTCATGAATGATCTTTTGGTACCGCCATTCATTACATTTTGCTGTGCCTTTTGAGATGCCTCACGTTTGGCCATTAATCCACGAAGAGGAGGTTCAGAGCCACGGCTACTTGCCAAGCTTGCCGATGATGAATGTGGTACCATATGCGGAGGTTGGCCTCTGGACGTACTACCACCACCACGTCCATTTCCACCGCCGCCACCTTGAAGCTTACGAAAGTTATTCAACATGTGATTCTGTTCGGATATCTTTGAATCCTTGGCCTTAATTGCATTCTGCATATCGGTGAGGGTCTGTTCATACTGCAGACGTTGGGATGCCATCATTTGTTTGAGCTGGGTATTCTCAGCCTTGAGTTGTTCGTGTCCTCGTGATGCTTGCATACTCATACGACTAGCACGATGAGATTCCACAAGGAGCTGCTTTAGTAGAAACTTGGTATTCTTCTTTAATGAATCGGATTGTTGGATGAGACTTTGGCATACGTTGGCATAGTGTAAAGCTCCGCTGCCACTTTGTTTCGAGAATAATGATTGCATGGTCGCCTTGCATACGTCCTTTCCATTACTATCCGCCACCACCAATTCGGTAAAGTCTTGCTCACCCAGTCTCCTATTACATGTTGGACACTGACTACTCTGTTCAAAGTGTGAGTACGTGCATTCTTTAGGGGCAGAGGAAGGGAAAGATACTGAAGTGTCAGCTGTGTGCGTGAATAATGAACAAACAATTATTTAAGCCACCCTTCTCCCCTTCCACTTTAATAAAATGGACAAGTCCACACCCATTAAATTAATTAACATCCTTACATCCACCCCATTATCAATTCCCCATGGAGGACGTGAATATAATACACCAACACTCCTTCTTCCCCATTAATTAAATACAAACAAATATTAACTCACCTTCACAGAATACACAATCACACGCACATAGAAAGCACGTAGTAGCTAACGGCTTGTGGCATAAATTACACGACAATGATGGTGCAGCCATTGGTCGTCTTGACGAAGCTACCGACCCGTTGGAAGTTCCAGGAGGTGCCATTATTTCTTTGTTATTGGTTATTGGTTGCTGGATTGGTTTATATTATTAATAGGGAATAAGGAGCAGGGAATTTTATTCTCCTCGAGTTTTCTCTTGGTGTATTATTATCAGCCACTGGTTGTTATTATTTATTAATCTCCGGTGTTATTATCAGCTGTTGGTTGTTATTATAATATTAACCGCTCCGTGATTAATATCCGTTTGATTGGCGCAGTTGATTAATTATTCCGTGGCCTCGATAATAAAAAATGTACACGGTCCAATGCGATTCAATTGTTCTTTACGTCTCCAATATTTTACTGGCGGGGGCGGCGGCAGGCGGGGTGAGCTATATGCACCGACGAATGTTATTAATACTACCTCCTCCTTATTAATGATTTATTATTGGCTTTGGCATCCATTGGTTAGTGATCATCATCGTAATTGTGAGCTGCGTTGATAGTTGATGAGTGTGGAGCGAAAAATGAGAGGCGGAGTCGTACTTATTACCAAAAAAAAATCATAATAGGTCTCTCTCTTCTCACTTCTTCTTGCTGACAAAACAAAAAAAGATCGAGTATTAGAGTTGGGCGCCGGTAAATAAGTGTATAAAGTTGGGTACTAAATAAGTAGTTACAATTGAAATATGCCAACAAAAATTGCAGTAACCACTCAAGAGTATCGGCGGAGGCCAAGATTTATCAACTAAACAAGATCAGTCTGGTTCAACATCAGCTGGCTCTGGAGAGGAAGAAGAGAGAAATAGTGCCAAGCTGTGGCGGGTATTTTGTGGGGTTGCCGTGGTAGTATTGAGAGAGATTTTCTCAGTGCCACCACTTAAAGATGGACTACTTCAATACTTCATATGAACAAAAGTGAACCGACTACTTCCGAAGCTTTTATCTAAATTGTAAGGGGAGGATAGATGTTATTACCTTGTGCAGCATATTAGTATAAACATAAGACATGTTGATATCATACAACAATAACATTCTATTCTTTATCTACTTGTTCTTCTTCATATTTCTACATCACCCAAGGCATACCGTGTGCACATTTTGAGCATATCTATCTTCTATCAAAATCGTTACTCTCTAACCTTGAATAGTCACCCTCTCCATCTCCAACTCCCCGGCCGGCAGAGGTAACAAGTAAGGAACTAGCATCAACACCATGCACATTATCATCAATATCATCTCCCGTATGAAATACCGCAGCAGTGGCAGAACTAATCGAATCTGCAACACATGAAAACAAGGGACGTTGCTCTGCCACTCTTCCTGCTGGTAAGTGATGTTCTTCATTCCCATCGACTACTACTGGACTTAGTAAGCCTCGAGTCTCTTCATTACGACTTGGTGAAGTAGTAGTTGATGGACTACGTTGTTGCCGAGCAGATGCTGGATATTGCGAAGAGGAAGGTGGTGCACCAGGAGGACGAGTCACACCCAAATCACTCCGCTCAGCCGGTTCACCATACGAAACAATAGATGATATCTTATTCCACCAACTATCTGATCGTTCTTCTTGATGAGTAGCAGTATTAGAGGATGACATGGATGATGAAATAGCACCAGCGGCACCTTCCGTGGCATCTATAACTGCACCACCAATACCACCAAAGAATCTACCAAGGAAACCTTCTTCCTCTTCCTCTTGTGATGATGATCTAGCTGATGTTGATTCACCTTGTTGTTCATTCTGTGCATATGCCTCGGCTTGTAACTTCTCGGCCAATTTACGATCCATTGTTAATTGTATCGCTTCCTCTTTTGTCATTACCTCAGTCTGTTGTATTACTGGACTAACCACCTGACAGACTGGACAGAACATTAATGTAGCTGATTCAGTAACTTGCATCCAATTTTGACAATTGATACATTGTACTAGTATGGCAGTACCTTCCTTAATTGCTTTCTTCGTACGATCTTGTCCGTGTAATGCTACCATTTGATTATTACCAATCTTTACCATTCTTCTTGATTCTCTACGTCTTGCTTCTTCCTCGGCATTTGCTGTTGTTGCTTCTAATTGTCCTTCGCCAGATGCTGAAGATGCAACATCTCTACCAACCGAATCCATGACACGGTTACTATCCGCCAAAGTACTACTTGTACCACCGCCAGCAACTCGTGCAACAGCATTAGAACTACGTGAATCAAAAGCATCAGCATTAGCTTGTGCAATTGCCGCATCATTTGCTGCCTTTTCCTTCATTATATTTTCATATAGTATTCGTTGTTCGTCTAGTAGTTTTTGACGTTGTTGTGGTGATAGTGGGTTACCATTCTCGTCGTATGCTAGTACATCATCATCGTCATCTACTGCTGTTGTTTGATCTGAAGAAGATTGTTGCTGTGATTCAAACATGTTGTAAGATGGTGGAGGTGTATCATCAACTCCCTGATGCTGCTGTTGGTGTAAATCATTTGGTAACAATGGAGGTGCCGCCACCGGTAATATACCATGTAAATGATCTATTGTACTATGTTGTATCTCTTCTGTGGGTGATACCTCTGGCGCCGTTGGTGCAGGAGGTGCATTATTACTTTGAACTCCCAACTGCTGCTGTTGCTCTACAAAGTCAAATGAAGGTGGAGCAATTCCTCCCTCTCTTCCTACCTCTCTTCCTCCTCCCTCTCTTCCTCCACTACTACTCAAGACACGAGAATTCATACCATGACCAACCATCTCATCACTAACTGCAGGCAAATTAGTTGGTGGTGGAAATTTCATTGAATCAAATGTTGGTGGTGGTTTGTCTAGGCTTTTCATTATTGGTATTGCCTCCTCTGGCTGCTGTTGTTGTTGCAACGTAGCAGTAGCAGTTTGAGGAGTAGCAGTACCAAGAGTGGAAGTCACAGTAGAAGTAGTAGGTGGTAACTCCTCTTTACCTTCCAACAATCTCAATAAACTAGATGACTTATCCTCCACTGTGTGTGATTGCTTTTGTTTATCTTGAACAGCACGTTGTGCCACTGATCGCAAAGCTTCTTGTTTCTTTTTAATTTCTTCTTCTTGTTGTAGTCTAGCCTGTTCTTGTGCTTGTTTTTGATGTTGTAATTGTAGTTCGGCAGCGGCCTTTGCTTGTTTCTCTTTTAATTCGGTGAGACGTGCTCGTTCTTGTGCTGCTTGGATACGTTTCTGTTGTAGAGATATATATATTTATAAATATGAGTATAGAAGTTTGTGAGTATTATTTGACTCAAGTATGCAATATATATTATTGCAATGAGGGGTATATCATATATCATGCATCCATGACATATAATGATATAGAGGGGCAGTTCTAAATTGCAACTTACTTACCAACAATGGATTATTTTTACCAGTCTGTGACTGTTGTTTCACTTGTTCTACCAATGTTTCACCAGATTTAACGACATCACTTTTATCACTACTATTACTAGTAGCGGTGTTAGTGGTAGTAGTGTCGAGATTGTTTAGTCGACGTTGTATATCATTCACACGTTCTTCAGTTGGTTGAGTAGAGGAGGAGGGGGCTGATGATTTATTATTAGTGTTTGATTGTGTTTCTTCGGGTGCTGGAGCCGTTTTGGCCCGTTCCATCATCATGATTATAAGTTATAGAAAGAGAGAGGTTAAGTAGAGTATATTATTGTTCGATTAGCAGTATTTGTTGAATCGGAGCAACTCTCAACTCTGCTGTTCCATTTTTTATGATAGATGATCAAAAGCAATTCTACCCTGGGATACCATTTGATAGAATACCTTGATAAAGTAACCCACATCATATTTATCCCTCTTGCAAGTTGCTATGTAGTTGCTAATTGCTACTGCTGAAGATAAAGACTGTCATAGTATAATCGATTGGTATTGCAATAAGTCATTATATCATTACAACTAATGACACCCAGCACTGTTAATAATCTTTCATTCTTTTGGGTATGATAGCGGCGCTACATCGATAAACTCACATATACTGTTTATAACATTGTGCACCTTATCATAACGACTATTGTAATTGAAACATACCAACGACAGGAAGTATGATACCTCCACAACAATCTATACCATCAGAGGATGAGAATAACAATGAAGAAAAGTATTCAATTGGTTCAGTAGTGGACGAAGATGAAGAAGAAAAACACAGTATGCAAATTGCAAATCAAATTGCAGTAACAACCATACGTGAAAGTTTATGCAACTATGCCATGTCTAAATCAAAGCCATTAATCTTTGGTCAAATATTAGCCTTTTGGTTAGCCATGACGGGTGCTATACAAGCCAAGTTACATTTAGATTGTCACTTCACGGCAGCATCATTATCAACATTTTCATTTGTTTTCCCATTGAGTGTTATTTGTTTAAGTTGTTTGATATGGAAAGAGAAGGGGTATTCATTATCATCTATCACTGATAGACTTAAAGGACAACAACAATCTAGTACATCACTGTCTGAATTGGATTTATCATTACAGCAAGAATTACAACAAGATAGTAGTAGCAATAATGAAGAAGAAGGAGGAGATAGTTCGGTATCACTACCGCCAGCCTCGATATTTGCACAAACACAACAACAAAATAGAAATAAGAGAAGATTATCAAGGATACGAGCCAAACATGAAAAGAGGAACCATTTACTCTCAAGATGGTCATCACAACCTACATCTTCTACACAAACACAAGCATCAAATAATGAAGAAGATAATCAATTCTACATTGAAACTGTAGATGATATGCAATTCAATAATACCGAGGGTAACATAGAAGAGCCAATACAACATACATTCTTTGGATTATTTCCAATACATACCTCGTTACGGAATTATGCTATTATTGCCGCATTTGATGTTTATGCCAATTATACTACTATACTGGCCTACAAATATACAACAATAACAAGTGTGGGTATCTTTGATGCCTTGGCAATACCTGCGGCAATTATTGTTTCGAAATGTTTCTTTGGACGACGATATACCAAAATACATTATCTGGGCGTGCTTATATGCTTTGTGGGTATAACAATTAATATACTTTCAGATTATCATCAAGATCAGAAGTTAAAGAGTGAAGATAGTGGTGAGGAAAGTGCTGGTGAACAAATGATTGAAGATGCTTATCCTCATCGGATCGCTGGCGACATACTTGCAATTCTCGGAGGAATACTGTTCGGTGTGTCAAACACATTACAAGAGGTGATTGTCAAGGATGGTACACTGCTTGAGTACTTTGGATGTTTTAGCTTCTTTGCCAGTATCATTACCTTCTTCCAGGCCATGATATTGGAACAGGATGAGATTATGACATTCTTTACTCAATCATCTAGTGAGACATGTTCAGCACAGGAGGGGAAGAACCTCTTCTTCTTGTTTGCCGTAACAGGTGTGATGATGTACATGGGTATTGCTGCCTTCTTGCAGATTAGTGATGCGGCATTCTTCAACTTATCTCTCCTAACGGGAGATGCCTGGGCTGTAGTTTTTAGTTTGGGAGAAGGTATTGTACCTCCACCATCCTTCTTCATTGCTCTTGTCATTACAGTTTCCGGTGTTGTTCTATATGAAACTTCACCCAGTCCAGTTGTTAATTGCCAAGAAGAGATGCTGTCAATAGATGATATGAACAGCATTACAAACGGTGACATTCAACTCACAGAAAGTAATGGAAGCACTGCACAGAGAGAAGACGATTTGACTACTGAACAAAGTGAACAGGTGATCATATGAATTAAAAGAAAGTAGAAAGAGACTTTCGAATCTAACATGTTACTTTAATACATGCTTATTTAGACTGTACAGTTGATTACCCAAGAAAGATTATACATTTGTTTTCGTTTACAGTGACCACTGACCACATTAAGTTGTTGAAATAAATCTCATTCATCCACTTTCTCGGCCAATGATTAGAAGCCTCTTCGAGCTGCTCTTCTACCACGGATTCCTCTTAGACCTCCGGTCGTTGCCCCCACTGCCGCACCGGCCTTTGCACCATCACCTGCATCCATTCCAGGCAAGATCGCTAATGAAGGATTTTTGATATGAGTTTGATGCATATATAATTTGGCATGTATACATAGACATAAAACATGACTTACCACCAGCAATTGCTCCTTTCATAGCCCCACCAGCTGCTCCTCTGGCGGCTCCGCCGACCACTCCTATTGAATAAACAAGTATCATATCATTAGAGTCTAACTTTGAATTTGAACATATGATGTGTACACACTTTACTCACCTGGTCCTCTATGGTGTTTTGCTGGTGCAGGTGCCGGTTGTGGAGCTGGAGCTGCCTTTTCTACTGCAACTTCCTTTGACTTTTCATTCTCTATCTTCATCTCTTCCATCTGTTTCTTAAGCTCTGCAATCTGATCATCTTTAGATGCCATTGCCGATTCTAGTTCACTAATCTTATCCTCCAATGATGACTTCTCTAGAGATACTGTTTCCATATCTCCCTTAAGTTTATCTAATTCTCCATCATCATCTCCTCCTTCTTCTTCATTATTGCTACTACTATCTTGTTGTAATTCTTGCTGTAATGATAAATCCAATTCAGACAGTGATGTACTAGATTGTTGTTGTCCTTTAAGTCTATCAGTGATAGATGACAGTGAATACCCTTTCTCTTTCCATATCAAACAACTTAAACAAATAACACTCAACGGGAAAACAAATGAAAATGTTGATAATGATGCGGCAGTAAAGTGACAATCTAAATGTAATTTTGCTTGTATGGCACCTGTCATGGCTAACCAAAAGGCAAGTATCTGACCAAAGATTAATGGTTTTGATTTAGACATTGCATAGTTGCATAAACTTTCACGCATGGTTGTTACTGCAATTTGATTTGCAATTTGCATACTGTGTTTTTCTTCTTCATCTTCATCCACTACTGCTGACCCAACTGAATACTTTTGTTCATTGTTATTCTCATCCTCAGATGGTATAGATTGTTGTGGAGGTATCATACTTCCTGTCGTTGGTATGTTTCAATTACAATAGTCGTTAGATAAGGTGCACAATTAAATGTTATAAACAGTATAGTGTGAGTTTATCGATGTAGCGCCGCTATACCCAAAAGAATGAAAGATTATTAACAGTGCTGGTGTCATTAGTTGTAATGATATAATGACTTATTGCAATACCAATCGATTATATTATGACAGTCTTTATCTTCAGCAGTAGCAACTACATAGCAACTTGCAAGAAGGATAAAATAAGAGCTGGGCTTCGAGACACCCCAGAGCCAGACATTTACCCCAGAAATGGTATCCTAAGGGGTAAATTTGCTCTTGATCTCTCAAATGCAAAAATGGAAAGTGGCCGAAGAGTTGAGAGTTGCTCCGATATCTATCAATATTTACATACTGCTAGCTGAACATATATACTCTACTCTAAACCCTGATATAGATTGCAATAATGATGATGGAACGAGCCAAAACGGCTCCAGAACCTGAAGAAACACAATCAAACACTAATAATAAATCATCAGCCCCCTCCTCAACTCAACCAACTGAAGAACGTGTGAATGATATACAACGTCGATTGAACAATCTCGATACTACCACTGCCGCAACTAGTAATGGTAGTAGTAAAAGTGATGTTGTAAAGTCAGGTGAAACATTGGTAGAACAAGTGAAACAACAACAGTCACAGACTGGTAAAAATAATCCATTGTTGGTAAGTTTACGCTATATTTAGAACTGCCCCTTTATATCATATATCATATGTCATGGATGCATGATATATGATATACCCCTATTGCAAACTTTATTAAATGATATATGCTTACAAAACTATACTCCATATTTATATACTCTCTCTACATAATACCATCTAACAGAAGCGTATCCAAGCAGCACAAGAACGAGCACGTCTCACTGAATTAAAAGAGAAACAAGCAAAGGAAGCAGAAAAACAAGCAAAGGCCGCAGCTGCAATACAATTACAACGTCAGAAGGAAGCAGAAGAGGTAGAGATCAAAAAGAAACAAGAAGCATTGAGATCAGTGGCACAACGTGCTGTTCAAGATAAGCAAAAGCAATCTGCAGTAACAGTGGAGGAAGATAAGTCATCTAGTTTGTTGAGATTGTTGGAGGGTAAAGACGAGTTACCTTTGCAACAGCAGCCAGAGGAGGCAATACCAATAATGAAAAGCCTAGACAAACCGCCACCATCATTTGATTCAATGAAATTTCCACCACCAACTAATTTGCCGGCAGTTAGTGATGAGATGGTTGGTCATGGTATGAATTCTCGTGTCTTGAGTGGTAGTTGTGCTAGTGGAGGAAGAGAGGTAGGAAGAGAGGTAGGAATTGCCCCGCCTTCATTTGACCTTGTAGAACAGCAACAACAGCATCAGCAGTTGGGAGTTCAAAGTAATAATGCACCTCCTGCACCCACGGCGCCAGAGGTATCACCCACAGAAGAGACACATAATACAATAGATCATTTACATGGTATATTACCGGTGGCGGCACCTCCATTATTGCCAAATGATTTACATCAACAGCAACAGCTACAGGGAGTTGATGCACCTCCACCATCCTATAACATGTTTGAATCACAGCAACAATCTTCCTCAGATAATATACACCAAACTACAGCAATAGAAGACGATGATGATGTACTAGCATACGACGAGAACGGTAATCCACTATCACCCCAACAACGTCAAAGCCTACTAGACGAACAACGTTTACTATATGAAAATATAATGAAGGAAAAAGCTGCCAATGATGCAGCAATTGCACAAGCTAATGCTGATGCTTTTGATTCACGTAGTTCTAATGCTGTTGCACGAGTTGCTGGTGGCAGTGGTGCAAGTACAAGTTTGGCGGATAGTAACCGTGTCATGGATTCGGTTGGTAGAGATGTTGCATCTTCAGCATCTAGCGAAGGACAATTAGAGGCAACAACAGCAAATGCCGAGGAAGAAGCAAGACGTAGAGAATCAAGAAGAATGGTAAAGATTGGTAATAATCAAATGGTAGCACTACACGGACAAGATCGCACAAAGAAAGCAATTAAGGAAGGTACAGCCATATTAGTACAATGTATTAATTGTCAAAATTGGATGCAAGTTACTGAATCGGCAACATTAATGTTCTGTCCAGTCTGTCAGGTGGTTAGTCCAGTAATACAACAGAATGAGGTAATGACAAAAGAGGAGGCGATACAATTAACAATGGATCGTAAATTGGCTGAGAAGTTACAGGCCGAGGCATATGCACAGAATGAACAGCAAGGTGAAGGCTCATCATTAGCTAGATCAAGAGAGAATCAAGAAGAGGAAGAAGAAGGTTTCCTTGGTAGATTCTTTGGTGGTATTGGTGGTGCAGTTATAGATGCCACTGAAGGTGCCGCTGGTGCTATATCATCCTCCATGTCATCCTCTAATACTACTACTCATCAAGAAGAACGATCAGATAGTTGGTGGAATAAGATATCATCTATAGTATCGTATGGTGAACCGGCTGAGCGGAGTGATTTGGGTGTGACTCGTCCTCCTGGTGCACCACCTTCCTCATCCTCTCAATATCCAGCAGCACGACAACAACGTAGTCCATCAACTACTACGTCACCAAGTCGTAATGAAGAGACTCGTGGCTTGTTAAGTCCAGTAGTAGTTGATGGTAACGAAGAACATCACTTGCCAGCAGGAAGAGTGGCAGAACAACGCCCCTTGTTTAGTTGTGTTGCTGATTCAATTAGTTCTGCCACTGCTGCGGTATTTCATACGGGAGATGATGAAAATGTACATGGTGTTGATTCTAGTTCCTTACTTGTTACATCTGCTGGACGAGGAGTTGGTGATGGTGAAGGAGACTATTCAAGGTTAGAGTCAGACCAAATTTGAGGGATAGATATGCTCAATACATGTACATTGCATTGGGTGATGAAGAAGAACTAGTAGATAAAGATTAGAATGTTATTGTTGTATGGTAGTATCAACATGATTTATGTTTATACTAAGCTAGCAATCTAGCTCATCTCAGCACCACAATGAGTTTTCCACCTCAAGATCATTTGCTCTTTAATCCATTCTTCTTGCAGTTTAAGCTTTCCTAGTAGCAGTAGTATTAGAACGTGATGGTAATGGAGTAACAGATCGTGTATCTCGTCCTTTTGCATTGTATACTTTCATCTCCTTATGATACCTTTGCCTATCCTGCTCTGCAAGGACCTCATACTCCCGTCTTTCCTCTAGTGACAATGACCTCCATCCTTCTCCTAAAGCAGCCGACGTTTTTAGCTTGGGACGTTGCTCAGAGGAGTAGTATAGATATGCTGTCATAGGATGCTTAGGCTGTATGAAGAGGTGCAGCAAAGGTTAAATATAAGATGATAAGGATATGATATGAGCAAAATATTAAACACCAAAACTTTTCCAAGTATATCACTAAATAGTAACTCTCGGACAAAACAAGCATAAAATGCCAAACGTACCTTATTCGGATCCTTCTTCTTTGTTTTCTTCTTCTTCTCCTTCTTCTTTGATTTAGACGTGTTTGTATTGCTGCTTTGTTGTTTTGCACTTGATGAGTCTTGGCCACTGCCGCATCCACCGATACTCTGAGTGATTGTGTCATGCAATCGAGATGCATTTTTTCGAGTATCGTAAGTAAGTACGACTCAGCCTCTCATTTTCCCTCACTCACAACAGCTCGCACCACCTCAAACATCACAACCAGCGAACATCCATGATGATGATCACCAACCAATGGATATCAAAGCTAATATTACATCATTGATAAGGAGGCAGTGCTAATTTACTCGGAGGTGCATATTAACTCTCCCCGCGCCGCCGCCGACGTAACGAAATCGCATTGGGCATTGGTCTGCACATTTTTATTATCGAGGCAACTGAATAATAAATCAACTAACAAAGAATATTAATCACGACGCGGATAATAATATAATAGTAATCCACAGCTGATAATAACGTCGGGGAGTACAATTAATAACAGCCAGCGGCTGATAATAATTTAAATAAGGAAAGTAACAACCAAAACAGATAAACAAATAAAATTCCCTGTTAATAATAAACCAATAACAAATACCAACATAACGATGGCGCCGCCGGGTACATCTAACGGTAGTGTAGCTTCATCCAGACGACCAATGGCTGCACCATCATTATCATGTAATTTATGTCACAAGCCGTTAGCTACTACATGCTTTCTATGTGCGTGTGATTGTGTATTCTGTGAAGGTGAGTTAATATTTATTTGTATTTAATTAATGGGGAAGAGGGAGTGTTGATTTATTATATTTACGTCCTTCATGGGGAATTGATTATGAGTAATGTTAATTTAACGAATGTATGTGGACTTGAACATTATTATCAAGTGGAAGGGGAGAAGGGTGGCTTAATTAATTTGTGGCTTAATAATTCAATTGTTTGTTTATTCACCTCACCACACACACAGCTAACACTTTATTATATCTCTTCCTCTGCCCCAAAAGAATGCACGTACTCACACTTTGAACAGAGTAGTCAGTGTCCAACATGTAATAGGAGACTGGGTGAGCAAGACTTTACGGAATTGGTGGTGGCGGATAGTAATGGAAAGGACGTGTGCAAGGCAACCATGCAATCACTATTCTCGAAACAAAGTGGCAGTGGAGCTCTGCATTATGCCAACGTATGCCAAAGTCTCATCCAACAATCCGATTCATTAAAGAAGAATACCAAGTTTCTACTAAAGCAGCTCCTTGTAGAATCACACCGTGCTAGCCGTATGAGTATGCAAGCATCAAGAGGACATGAACAACTCAAGGCTGAGAACACTCAGCTCAAACAAATGATGGCATCCCAACGTCTACAGTATGAACAGACCCTCACTGATATGCAGAATGCAATTAAGGCCAAGGATTCTAAGATATCCGAACAGAATCACATGTTGAATAACTTTCGTAAGCTTCAAGGTGGTGGTGGTGGTGGAAATGGGCGTGGTGGCGGTAGTTCGTCCCGAGGCCAACCTCCGCATATGGTACCGCATTCGTCATCGGCAAGTTTGGCAAGTAGTCGTGGTTCCGAACCTCCTCTTCGTGGATTGATGGCTCAACGTGAGGCAACTCAGAAGGCACAGCAAAATGTAATGAATGGCGGTACCAAACGATCATTCATGAGTGGTATGAATAATTTGAACCGTACTAAATCACCGGGGGCAAACTTCCGTCCCTTCTCATCTGGTACCAGCGCTGGTAGTAACAGTGTTAGTGGATCGATAGCGTCGAATCGTATTCGAGACTTGACTGCCAACTCTGGGTACCACTTCACAGGTATTCCGGGTCAAAGTCAAGGAATGAATAAGCGTAGACGGGGTGGGGGCAATTCTGTAGGCAGCGGTGGCGGAACAGGCCCATCGCCACATCATGCCATGTCTCCAAATACTGCATTTGCTTTAAATCAAGGTTCACACAGTCGAGATTTATATCGAAGGTCGTAGTTGTATCATCTTGTTTCTCTCCATTGTTGTTGGGATCAATTGTTTGGGGTCTGAGGTTTCATTTGTATAATAGTTTTGATTGCTTGCTATTCGGAGGCCGATGTCCTTGTAAGCTAATTTCATGTAATATGTAACCCCATACTTGTATCTACTCTGTAGTCCACTGTTTGTACACTACACTACCACTGTGCTTCTCTAGTCTCCTCCGTAAGCGCGTCAAAGCTTGCCCTTTCTCTCCATATCTACCACCCACAAGCAGTCTCCTATCCAAATACCTTAATCAGACGAGGATTCTTCTGAATATTCTTCTGAATCTGAACAAGAGCAGCAGCAGATGTTGTTACTGCAGCCATAACAGTCCTTATTCAACCCATAACAGTCCTCATCCACTCTCCATTTACAAGCAGGCAAACAGTCCTCACAACAACTCTTCCCACATTTATTGCACTCTTTAAGACCCCCACAACCACTACATGTACATTTATTACATTTATGGTTTCCGCATTCATAACACGAAGCACAATTTGAACAGTAATGTTTCTCACATCTGTCACAATATACCCTTTTATCATCCCACATGCATTCGTTGCAGATTGGTTCAAGGCAATCATAGCAGATCTCCATGTTTCGTGCAGTCAACGGTTCGTCATCATTGCATTCTTCACATCTGAGATCCAGTGCATCAAGATGCCGATCAAATCTACTTTTTAATCTCGCTATCGAACTTTGTTCTTCTTCTTCTCTTCTACTACAATGTCCATGATAACACCACTTCTTAGGAAATTGAATATATTTCAATGAATAACCAGTAGAAATGATATTGTCAATGATGGGCACTACTTCATTCGCACTAATCATTGATTCTGAACAACTTTCTCGTTTTCCATGCTTGCCTACGAGGCTTATATCAATCTGCTCTACTACTACACTATCCCTTAATGGCTTCAGTCCATGCCCTTTTATGTTGATACATCCACATAACTTTAATCTTTTGAGCATATCATGTGCATTAATACATTTCAAGACTGCACTGATATCATCGTCCGTTAATTTGTTTGCAAGTTCTTTTTCAATATCTTCAAAATCTAATATATCCCATTGTGTTGCAGATACAATGGCTGTACTAATAGGTGATAGTTGGTAGTCATTATTTTTCGAAGAGGATGAAGGTTCACTGAAAGCTACTGCAAATAACGCCCTCGATGGCTTGGGTAAATACGCCGAAACATCAGCCAATATACCAACAGGTAATTCACTAATATGTAGGGTATCAGCGGCAGTCCGCCGGCGCTTATTGACATTAATAGTTGCCATGATCAACAACACTAGGGTAGATAATCTTCAATAGAAAAATACTTATGAGAGTGTAAAGGATACCGCAATTGTTTTCTCTTCTTATGAACACCATCGGGGATCCCATTCCAAGCATTACCAATTCGAATGTGGACAATGAAACAGATATGGTTGACGACTTACCTCTGGATAACCGCACTCTTTTGTCACGTGTTAATAATAGCGTGGATATAAATAGAATAAGGACGTAT
>Ga0075437_12251_pt1 | contig 25519 bp, 19 predicted proteins | sample MintriMetagenome_FD_74266 | JGI IMG/M metagenome (GOLD analysis project Ga0075437, IMG submission 74266) | Marine eukaryotic communities from Monterey Bay, USA to study complex ecological interactions - Minidiscus trioculatus and... | ecosystem: Environmental > Aquatic > Marine > Unclassified...
CATCCCACATGCACTAACATATGTTAATATCATCTCTCTTCATCATCATAACTTGTGATAACGCGCATCTTCCAGATGGACGGTATGTTGCAGAAAACGATAAAGGTATATATTGGAGAAAGAATCTTAATGATGAAGGTGGATGTAGTAGCGATGAAGATTATGGCGTTGACATTAATAGGAACTTTGACTTCAAATGGGCGGATAAAGATGGTGCATCAAATGATCCCTGTGATAGTGATTACCACGGACCATCCCCAGAAAGTGAACCAGAAACAAAGGCAGTTTCACAATATGCACGAGATTTGTTTCCGGAGGGACAGAGAAGGAGTGATCCTCTTAATCAAGCGGCTGGGGAGGATACTATGGGCATGTATATTGACATCCATGCTTCTGGAGGTTACATTTATTTCCCTTGGGGGCATGAAAACAAGAGATCCCCCGACGACGACGCTTTACAAGCTTTAGGTCGAAAGATTCAATTCTACAACAACTACGATTTATGGGCCCCTGGTTCGCCAGATTTTCAATACACGGCTGCAGGAGATGCATCCGACTACATGTATGGCGCTCTTAGTACAGCAAGCTTTGGTCTAGAGCTCGGAGAAGACTTCTATGAATCATGCAATAACTTTCCCGAGATTGTGAGGATTAATCTGCCGGGATTACTATATGCTACAAAGATTTCAAAGCAACCATTCAGCCTAGTGAAAGGTCCAGATATTGTTGATATGTCTGTGCCCTCTCCAACATTATCATTATTTAGTGGCGAGATCGTTGTTTCAGTTCAAGCCAGTGATAGTCAAAGAGCCGCCGGACAATCAACTGGAGACCAAGGAGTTAGTAGTGTTCAACTGTACCTGGATGTACACCCAGACGATTATCAATTAGGCCGAGATACAACGTGGATGATGACTTTGAAGGGTACCAACTCAGACGTTTATACCTTTGAGACAGAGATCAACTTTGATGCAGCAGAAATCGCTGTGCCATCGCAAAGGATAACATCTGGTCGGCATATACTCTATGCTCAAGCAAAAGACAGTGATGGATATAAAGGTCCAGTGTCGAGTTTGTTCTTTGACGCAGAAAAGACTGATACATCATCTCCAACTCCAAGACCTTCTAGATTTCCTTCAAGATTTCCTACAAGATTTCCAACTAGATTTCCGACAAGATTTCCTACAAGACTGCCCACAGCACCACCAATTACCCCAACTAAAGCTCCAATCACACCCGTCCCAATCTCAAAGACAAGTAGCACTCCTACAAAACTTCCGTCAAATCAGGTGAGAAACACATCTCATGCACTTTTTATGTTCACACTCATTTACTTATACCATATGCATTCACTGTATCGCACTAGCCAACTAAGAACCCTTCAAGTTCTCCAGTGACTGTCGAGCCTACTACAAAACCCACTCTTCGTGTAAGTTATTGTTGAATATTTCCATGCTCACATAATCTAATCTGCTAACCATTCAACTCTTTTTGAATATTCAGCCTACGACTGATTCACCGTCTTCTGCTCCAAGCAAAAGACCTTCTAACAGCCCTGTCAACGTCCCAACTACACCCAACCCAACTTTAAGGAGTACTAGTGCTCCCAGCCAGAAATCAGTAAGCTCTGAAGCACCGACATCTCAGACTCTGCCTTTAGATATTGCCAACACCCAAAATGAGGTGATACTTGATATTCCAGATGAAAATAGTGCGTCATCGCGGTCCATTGCAGTGGTCGCTTCTGTGGGGATGATATTGTTATATGTTCTTTAAAACTGATTGAATAGAAGGGAAATACCCGATTGTAAAGTAAAAGTAGAATATTGTTTGATACGCAATCAGCTTTTGTCCAAGTCAACCTTGGCCATCTTAGCTGCCTTCTTCTTTGCCTTTGCTTCTGTATAGTTGTATGTATTCATGTCCCATCTTTTCTCATCAAAGTTGGCAAAGTCGTACTTGCCACTATCTAAACAGTCTGTAAGTCGATGATAAAGTTTGAGATCTACTTTGTTGAGGTTTGTAAGCGAAGCACGGGTATCATTCCTTATTACCAATGGGTATTGCTGATTTGCTTTGTGTGATTGCTTCTCACAAAAAGGACTGCCTCTTTCCTCATCTGTATGCCATGAAACATTAAAGAATCGCTCCACTGCTTCAATATAAGCTGGGTCTTTGAACTTTTCTACAACAAAGATAAAGTTGAACTTGCTTGCTTTCCGAAGGGCCAAGTTATACTGTTGATCAAGTGTGAAATTCATCTGTTTGCATATTCCACTCCACCATTGAGTATAGCAGTTGACCGCTACAAGTGAAGACAGTATGGTAGTGTAAGTTATTGTCATCACGATGAACAAGAAACAATGAAAGAAAGCTTACCGCACATTCCCAGATGAAAGTACATTGTCTTCTTCTTTTTCTTCCTACCCTTAATCTTGCACTTTGACTCTTCATGACCTGCTGTCCTATTCCAAGTGAGTAATGAGTTTGCATTCTCTTCAGTTGGTGTGAAATTTTTCTTAGAGGCAAAGACTAGATCATGACAGTCCCAGCGTCCTTGATACTTGAAGTGAGAAATGCTTCTCGAGATCGGCTCTCTTATATTCGTCACATAAAATGTATTCGTATTGTTGTTTTCAAAGATTGTTCCAGGCTCTTCCATACCTCTCCACTCTACAGCTTTTAATTCAATACCATACTTATCTGCAACCTTTCTGAGGTATTTATGCACGGTGGATCCAGCCGCTTTTCTCGAATGATAAAAGTATATCTTATTGAATTTAGTTGTATTGCTCCATTTATTATTCGGTAGAGCTAAATTGAAATGAGGATGACATACTGGCGAATTCGGTAATGTTGCAGCAGATGTGTTATTCTTTTTAATCGATTCATGTATTCGTTCCAATACCTTGTCATAATATATGTTATCATCATCTGCATCAGCAATGTTCTTGGCAATTGAATATAGATCATCATCTGTTTCATCATCCAATACTTCATCATATGATGTTTGCTCATTATTATCACTCGATATAGACTGTTCCTCAAATAACTCATCAGTTATCGGTAAATCTTTATCTTTGTCTTCATTCTTTGTATCATCAACATGAGTATCGGGGTGTTTGTTTGACCCCTCAAATAGCTTATCTGTTATTGGCAAATCTCTGTCTTTATCTTCATTCTTTTTGTGTATATTGTTGCGTCGATTTACTGTATAGTTATCACCTCTACTACTTGTTTTTTGCAATGCATCTTGTTGTGTTGAAACTTGCGAATAAAATTGCTCTGTTGATAAAAAAGTACCTGCCGCCAATATACCAACGGTCAATACCGATGCCAATATGGTACCATATCGTTTACTTTGAGTATTGGTTTCCATAGTAGTCGAGATCTATTGGCTAATAATCAGTACATGGTGGAAGATATCTACGTAAAAGCCAAAAGGATACCTCCCCCATATCTTTTTTTGCGAGTAAAAATTTGCCTCGTCATTTATTCAGCGGCAACTCCTACTCTCCATTCAACTACTCATCCTCCTCTGCTCCATACAAAAACCTATTACTATTGCAACCACAACTCTATAAAATCATATCAATATGAGCGGAAACCCAAACGATCCATACGCTCCACCCGATGACAGCAGCGATGAAGGATTCAACGCTCTACTCACTCAATACAAACCACTATTACAAAAATTGAGTATCTCATCATTTATGGGATATTGTTCTGCCGTATCGTTTAAACGAGTAGGAAAGAGTCTAGCTGTGGTTATTGGGTTAGGCTTTGTGGTAATACAGGGCTTAGCTCATAAAGGATTTGTGGAAGTAGATTGGAATAAAGTTAAGAAGAGTGCAACGGATGTTATTGATACGGTGAGTATATCATATCATATGCGTTGATAATATATGTTTGAGACCTTTTGCTCACCCATACCAATATATGTTTGGTCATTGTGATATTATGTAATTTAATGTGTCCTCTTTGCTAACTCACACCATGATATCATTGCAAAACGTATCCCTCTCTCTGACAATAATATGATATACCTACATATACTACTACCATATCAAAAGGATAAAGATGGAGAGATAACTGATAAAGATATACAGAAGTATTATAAGAAAATGAAGAAGATCTTAACAGATAATATTCCAGACGCGAGTGGGTTTGGAATCGGGTTCATGTTTGGGCTTCGGAGTTGATCTAATGAGTAGTGAAAAGAGAATGAACTGAGTTTGTACATATCATTTTACAAAGGAGAAAGGAAAATAGGGAGTGAACTTCCAAGTGCTCGTCCAATGGCCAATCGGTGGAGATGAATGCTTAAGAATAAGAATACATCTACTAAACAGGCATATTTTATAATACATGTGCAAGATATCACTCAAATGTCATCATACCAGGAATGAGCTGGATGATAAGGTGATATACACTTTACAAACAAACATCATTTACTATGCATTATATATAATGTGTTACATCCAATAATCTTCTACATCAACCTACCAATCAGGTATAGATTCCCCGTTCCATAGGTCTTCAAAGAAACAAACGTTTGAAGCTGCTAACTGTTGTGCAGAAGTTAGCTCACTCCAATACAACTCCTCGCTGTCAGGTACTTCCCCATCGTCGTTATCCCAAAGGTCGGCATTCCATCCCAATATTGAATAATACTGATCAAGCCCAACTTCCTCTAGATTAGACCACCAATACCCATAATAGTGATTTATATGGCAATCGTATACCTCTTCAGTCATGCCAAGCGATATAACTCCAGCTTTGCCATTGTTAGTCAAGTCGACATAACTTATCTCTTCAATTTCTGCATTCGAGCCAGGTAAATTCCAAGTCTCTTCTGTATATTTCAAGTAAAATTCAGCTACTGTTCTATCAACATCTTCAAGTGAAGACCATTCAACATATCTCTTCTCGGGTATTGAAGGTGAGACGGGATTGCTTTCCAATTGAGTAGAAGGATCTTCTAGTATTGTAGGCTGATATTGATAGGAAAGAGTGAGGCGAAATGTATACAAAGTTGGAACAACATAGATCGAAAAGTATCTTACATAGTAACTTGGTTCTAATGTTGGCTCTCTTGATGGCTCTTGTGTTGGTTGTTTGGATGATGGCTCATTCGTTACTGGCTGTAATGTTGCTGCCTGGTTATCATTCACGAACGTAGGAGGTGGCTTAGGCTTCACGGTAGGTTTGCCAGTATCAGGTTGAACAGTAGGCTCAAGAGTTGGTCCAACAGTTCTATTGAAGAGACAAAAGATGGTGTGAGTAAAGGCAGTGATAGTACAGTATATGTGTTGCAGTTTCATTGTACTTACGGGCTGAATGATGGAGTGGTAGTCTCCTCAGGTGTTCGAGGATCAGCTACATCAGTATTGGCTGACGTTCCAATGGTATAAGCTATTACTGTCCCTGCGCCTTCTTTCAACCCTGTAGATGTAGAAACAGTATCATTAGGTCTGCCGACCAATAGTGTCTCCCCTCCAAATGAAACCGAAAAACCAAACTCATCAAATGATTTTGAACTCTCTAATCTTCGATCAAAGCTATAGGGAGCAGGAGAACCACCATCGCTAGGCTTGTAAAGATATGTAGCGCCTGGGCTGCTCAAGCCTGGCTTTGGTTCACCCACGGCGAGATAACCATCGGCATTTCTCAATGCAAGAGAGAACCCGAATCTTCCATCTTCGACAGCGTTCTCTAAAGCATCAAAAGACTGTTCCAATCCTGAATTAGTATCAACGATATGGACCCTGCCTGCGTTTTGTACATTATCGGTGTTTTCTCCTGGTGAACCAATTACCACAACCCTACCATCAGTGGCAACACTCAATCCATACTCATCACCTTCCTGATCCCCTGGTATAAGCGACGTTCCAGGATCAACCCAACTTCCATCTTCCTGTTGAGCATAGATGAATATAGCACCAGTACGGATTTGTGGAGCAGGAGGAGGTGGCCTTTGGTATGGAGCCCCAACATACACAGTGTTTCTATCATCCACAGCAACACTCCAGCCAAAGTTTCCAGGTGGTAAACTGTTTGATGAAATAGGATAATCAACAGGCTTCGGAAGCTCTTGCGTAAGGGACCACTTCACTTCATTACCATCATCAAACTCATACATGTACACGGATCCTCTGGCTTGATCATCTGCACGAGCTCCTATAGCAAGTATCCCCTGTGTATTTATTGAGAGTGACCACCCAAACAAAGCAGAGACACCCGTATCAGGAGGAGGATACAAGATGGTTTCGGTGTATTGAGGGTTACTGCCAGTGCCAGTGCGTTCGAATATATGTACAGTACCTTCATTTATATCTAAATGAATGATACATGTGATCAGATTATCAATAGCTCTATTTGACAGAAGGAAAGAAATAAACGACAAAACTCACCATCTTCACTATCCTGAGGACAGCCGACAAAGTAATAGTTTTCCCAAACAGCAACTGATGTACCACATGGGCTTCCATAAGAGGCAGGATTAGCAATAGTAATGTTCGTAGGCTGTAAGTTCCCCATTTCTATCCAAGAAGAAGTGTCAGTATCATAATCATAGACATATGCTACACCAAATTCAACGCCACCCTCAATAGCTGCTCCAATTATTGCAGTTTCTCTATTAGCATCTTTATAGGTATCAATCGATGTGCCAAAGTGATCATCATCAGATAAAGTAGGAGGGAAAATGGTCTCAGATGGCAGGATCTTAACTGTAGGAGAAGATGAAGGGGACGATGTGGGGCCTTTACTGGGTTCAGACGTTGGACTACTCGAAGGAGAACCAGTTGTTACAGGCTTTGGAGTGGGGTCTTTGTTTGGTGAAGAGGTTGGAGTGGCAGTAATTGGCCCAGAGGTTGGTTTGGCAGTAATTGGTCCAGTAGAAGGCGATGTCTGTCAACGAAGAGAGAATAATATGAACATGTAAGAGTATGAATACACGGGCAAAGTTTATACACCAAGAGGTCAAAAGATACTTACAGTCGGTGCTTTGGAAGGTGAGTTTTCGGGGCCAGAAGTTGGTGAAGTCTAAAGTAGAGGTAGCAAATGTATGATATGGGTAAGTAAATTCAGTGTGAAGCAAGCAAATGCGGCATGGAAAAGAAAGATGCTTACTGTTGGCTCCTTTGACGGTGCTTTGGAAGGACTGGAAGAAGGTGATTTCTGACGAAAGAGACGAAGAAAGACAGAGTTAAACGTTAAGTATACCGGGCATTATAACAAGTTATATATTGCAACACATTAAAATCAACTCACCGTTGGAGACTTGGAGGGCGCCTTTGATGGGCTATCAGAAGGCAATGCCTAACAAAAGAGATACAATGATGTTTATAAGGTCAGTGCCATATGAAATAAAATGATATGAATACACAATACAACACAAAACACTTACAGAAGGTGAAACCGAAGGCATCTTACTATATGTCGGTTTCAATGTTGGTTTCCATGTCGAATGCCAATACCAATCATCATCATACTCCTCCCAAGTTGGACTCATTGTTGGTGATAGAGTTGGTGATAGAGTTGGTCCCCAACCATCCTTACTACTACTGTTTGACTTCCATCCATTGTTGCATTTCCATTTCTTACATGTCTTGTTACCCCATCCTCCCCATTGACTACTCTTGGATGTCTTGGCCCGACTCTTACCACTTTTACCAGAGTACCAATCATCATCATCGTCCCAATTGCTCAATGCCCGCAAGTTGGGATTTGCAAACCTTGATGCTGCATTGTTGAGTTTGTCTTGTTTCATAGCATCAGTATCGAACTTGTACGTAAAGTCAAAGCGACCAGTACTTGTTGAAGTTGTTGTGCCAAGATTATCACTAGCCCACCAAGCATCATCCCAACCACCATTTGACCACTTAATACATACACATTCTTTACCCCAACCTCCTCCCTTACTACCCTTACTTTTACCAGACTTTGATTTGCCAGACTTTCCCCATTTATTCCAATATTCCAACTTCTTCTCCTTCTTATTCATCTTTTGTGTAATCAGTCCTGAAGATACCTCATCGGTATTTTGCTGTTGCTGTTGTCCTGACAATAATAACTTTTTATCCTTCTTCTTTAACTTTTCAATAGTATCAACAATATGTAAATCCGATAAGGCTGCATTCTTCTTTGTTTTCTTTTTAGTCATTGGTTTATTCTTTGGTAGAAGAGCCTTCTTCTTTGGTGAGGTATCTTTAGCTCGCTTTCGTTGACCGGCATTCTTCTTCTTTACAGATCCTGCTTCTTTGTTGTTGATTGAATCAACTAGCTTCTTCTTATTGACGGCCCGTACCTTCTCATTGTTTTGATTCTGCTTATCCTTCTTCTTCTTGAGTATCCTTGGAATAAATGACGAACTATCTTCTCCTCCGACGTCGTTTAAGATATCATACTGTAGATTATCCTCTACTACCTCGTCTCCTTCTTCTGAGTCCTGTATATCATTCATATTATCATTATGTAATAATCTCCTTGTATTCTCTCGTCGACGGTTACGATGCTCTGACAAACGATTACGCCTACCACCAAAGTTTAATAATAATGGAGCATCCTCATCATTGTTATTTTTCATATCAATATCACTGCCGCTAGGAAAAGTAGCAGCAGCTGATAAAGTTGAGTGTAAATGACATGTGGCTAATATTAGAATAAGTAGTGTTGTACTTATAGTTGACGTGCATATACTACGAGGCCATCGCCGCCGTCGACAATTGTGGGTATCGGAAGATTGCATTTTTATTTTTGTGCACATCTTATGCACAATATATATTCGAGTCTTAGACCTATTATTTAAGTATCAATGATAGATAAACTTAGCCTCTATTGTGCTAATAGTGTTTGCAATGTTAGTTGTATGGGGTGAATGACTCCTCTCCGTTATCGATATCGTTTATGTTGGTAGTTGTCATTCAACCCAATTTTTCATTTTTTTTGACAAGGGGGGCATTCTGAAGGGCAAATATAAATGCCCTTTAATAGAATAATTAAAGTTTTGTTGTTGTTGGATTGTTGTGTAAAGTTGCTCAGTCTATTCGATATAGACACTACAGAATAGGTGTGTATATTGGTATATATGTAGTAGAATATCGAGTTTGATTCATTATGTGTGTTTATTTTGCATAGCGTGCTTTCTAACCTTATTTTCTTCACGGTTCACCACTTTTTGCAACTTGATGCACTGACTACTTAAGCAGACAAAACAAATACAATATGTCATCACATCCTCTCAAGCGTAATACAGGATCATCACCCCAACGTCCCAACACAAACTTAACACCACCAAATCGTACCTCAGCACCACGATATGATTCACTAACCCACTCATCCAACACCATGCCCTCAGACTCTAACATGAATAACTTCTCAACAGATATGGACGATTATTCACAAGATTATAGTGATGAATTAAGTGGTGGATATGGATTGAATGAGACTTATACTGATGATGAAAATGAAGAGTATGATGATTTAAATAGTGAGGCACAGGAGTATTATAATTCAGGTGCTAGTGAGTTGGTTACTACTGTTAGGTAAGTTTATATTTATATGTTTGCTTTGTTTGTTTTGTATATATGTTAGTTTGGATTGGGTGGTTTGGGTGGCGGTTGCACGAGCAAGGCTGCAATGGGTATATGCGCTGGTAAAAATAATTGTACACATATCCTGAACCTTTGTAAACTTAATTTTGTTACTCCATGCACTGACTAACTGACCCTCTTACTCATAACTCATACACTCTTTCATATATTGCAGAGGAGACGGATATGGCGGTGGTGGTCATAGTGCACCATCGAGTCATCCAGCACCACGCAATCCTTACAAATCATCACTTCAATCACATAATTATGAACCAGATGAGTCCGAAGTATGGCGTGCATATGTCGCACAACAACATTTCTCAAACCGTGGTCAATGGTGGACTACAGGCAAATTACGTGCATTAAAACGATGGGGATTAACATTAGTCGTTGGTATACTCCAAGCTATTATTGCAGTGGTATGTAACTTTGCATCCAAGAGATTGGGTGAAGTGAAGTATGATCATGTTTATGATTTATTAGAGTATAATACCTTAACTAAAAGTGGTAGTGAAAGTAGTCCAAGTGGTGCCGGCGGTGAAGATTACAGTTACTACACTGCCGATGGATATTTAGATATGAATCAAGATGGTATACCAGACTCGGAACAAAGTTCTAGTAGTAATGGCGAGGGTGCAAATTTGAGTGATTATTGGTTTAATTTTGGTAATTCACCATTCTTGGCATTCTTATTCTATCAAACGTTGTTTGCATTGTGTGCAGCGGTGTTTGTATACATTGAGCCGGTTAGTGGTGGATCAGGTATACCCGAAGTGAAATGTTTCTTGAATGGTATAGATTTACCAAGGATTGTACGTTTCAAGACATTGGTTTGTAAAGTTGTCGGTGTGACATTTAGTGTTGCCGCTGGTTTGCCTGTCGGTAAAGAGGGACCCATGGTGCATAGTGGTAGTGTTGTTGCGGCCGGAATTAGTCAAGGACGTACAAAGTTTTGGGGTGTTGATACATCCTTTTCCAAATTCTCAGACTTTAGAAATGATCGTGAGAAGAGAGACTTTGTTGCATGCGGAGCAGCTGCAGGTGTAGCCTCGGCATTCGGTGCGCCCATTGGCGGAGTTCTCTTCTCTTTAGAAGAGGGAGCTTCATACTGGTCAACCAAACTGACATGGCGTGCCTTCTTCTGTGCTATGATTACATTGGGTACATTGTTTGGTATTCGTAACCAGGATAGTAAGTGGGGTCAGGCAAATGTCGGCAAACTCTTTTCTTTTGGCGAGTTCACTTCGATTGGTGATGGCAGTTCCAACTTTTCAGTTTGGGAATTGTTGCTGTTTATTCTAATTGGATGTCTTGGAGGATTAATCGGTGCATGCTTCAACGCCGGCAACGAACACTTGACTATTTGGCGTATGAAGAATGTGAACTTCTCAAAGAAGAGGAGATTGATTGAGGTATTAGTAATGAGTGTTTTAGTGACGACGGTATCATTTGTCATGCCTCTTCTTTGGGGTAGGTGTACAGAGTTACCCACGGATATGCAGGATTGGACAAACCAGGAGAAGGAGCTTGTTGGAAACCTTGTCCCTTTTAACTGCATTCCAGGAAAAGAATACAATGAAGTGGCTTCACTCTTCTTTTGTGAGGCTGATGTTGCTATTCGTCAACTGTTTCACTTTCGTGAGACGGGCGAAACGGATTCATCAACATTCTCCAGTGCTGCGTTGTTCCTATTCTTCATCCCCTATGTCACTTTGGCCTCGTTGGTATATGGAATCGCCGTTCCATCTGGACTGTTTGTGCCATCTCTATTGGCTGGGGCTGCATTCGGTCGTCTCTTTGGACACTTGCTGCACAAGCTTGATCATACTTCGGGAACATTTGCCGATTCGGGTACATATGCACTCATGGGGGCAGCGGCCGTCTTGGGAGGAATGGCTCGTATGACAATATCATTGACAGTTATTCTGCTGGAAGCAACCGGTAACATGCAATATGTATTACCTCTGATGATGACACTCATGGCGGCTCGTTTTACTGGTAATGTTTTCAATGAGGGATTGTACGATATTCATATCCATCTCAAGCACATCCCCTTCCTAGAGCCAGAGGTACCTACTATTGCCGAACGACATGAGATTGTTGCTGGTCAAGTAATGTCAACTGAAGTCAAATGTCTTCGTCCTGTAGAGCGTGTTGGTATTGTTTATGACTTGCTAAAAAGTGTTGGGCATGGCAACTTTCCTATTGTAGATACTGCCTCTTCGGGCACTCTGTATGGAACTGCTAGCCGTGCTATGCTTTGCACCCTACTCCAACGAAGAGCATTTGGACAACCGCATGATGTCAATAATGGTCATTATCACTCAAATACAGATGGAAGCGTCGACTACGCAGAACTATTGGGACCAAAGCGTCTATCTCCATTAGTTCAGTGGGATACGATCGAGAGAGTCTACCCTCGGTATCCAACGATTGATGATGTTCAGTTACGCCATGGGGATCGTAACTGCTGGTTAGATCTGAGGCCCTATGCTAATACCGCACCTTACACAATCAATGAGACAGCTTCTATTCAGGTATGCATGTGTGTTTGCTTATTAAGTTATCCAATGTGATATCATCAGGCACTAACATATCATCTGCCCTTCACTAATGTATCATTACAGCGAACATACCGCTTGTTCCGAACACTCGGTCTTCGTTTCCTTTGTGTTGTCAACCACAACAACCAAGTCGTTGGCATCATAACTCGTGTAGACTTGCTTCCAGAATCATTATCCGATTCTATCATGAGAGGAAGAAACGCCCACATGTCATCTGGAGTTGGATTTTCTTGAGTTTGGTCAGGTTTGGTGTAGATGCTTGATATAAAAAGAGTGTATATGTGAAAAAGAGTAGGTTCATGTTTAATTGGGGATCAAAAGAATAGTGATTATAATGTGAATAAAAGCCCCTAGAACATATTTTCACAACACCCCTATATTGCTCAACACATCCCTAATACCTTTCACTCTGTCCTCTGCCTTTTCTTGGCAGATTCGGTTAAACGAGAGACAAGGCTTTCTCTCGATCCATCAATATCAAGTTCCTCATCAGCTATCGTAGCCTCTTCCTCAATTCACTAACGGAAAGATTGCCGTATTCACCAAAGTATCATTCCTCTTTGACATTTCTTTCATTAGCTCAATCAATAGTCCCGGCGACTCACTAAGTTTCTCTTGTGTCGCTGAGTTGAGCAAGTCAGCTGATCGAAATACAAAATATGACATGGCAGCTTCTTTGAGAAGCGAGCACGTCTTTGATTCAGCAAATATTAGAGAGTCCGTAACATTTTTAGCAGTGATGACTAAGTTTCGAACTAATTCTGTTTCGATTGCCAACTTCAAAGGAATAACACCAAACTTATCAGCAGCTTCAATTATTTTCATACCATTCTTTCTTATTGTGTCTATATCAGGTAATTCCCCTGCATAAATAAACCGAAGTACAATGCGGAATATTATATCAGGTCTAACATTCTCAATTTGTATCATCTCCCCTTCTTTACTGTCCTTACAAAACTCAAATAGAATTGGTGAATTCGGTTTTAGGATACACTTATGTGCTGTAATTATCTGACGTTTGACTTTGAATTGAGCGTCTGCGCTCACCTCATCATCAAGAATCATCAACATGTTTTTTGCAAGAAGGTTTGGGGGTGCAACAAGTGAATCTGGCTGTATTTGGATATGAGCATCCACATGCAATGCACCTTCAGCTAGAATATTTTTCTCTTTGTTGAGTATATCCGACCTTTTGATCATATCATATCCTCGACCCATTGCACTTAAACGTTACTAGATTCATCGTTCTATCGGTGTATATATTCCCATTTGCATCCCTCACAATTAAGGTAGCACTAGCAGAAACATCTTTCCCTGCATTCATATTGTAGAGAGACATTCGTACATTGTCTTCTGGGCTATCGAAGTTACCACGCGGATAAAGGGACAATCTCCATTTATGTCCATGACACGCCAATATAATATGATACTTGTATTTATTATGCAGCCAATCAATGCAGTCAGAAAATTATGAGATTCATCAATATTACTTAGCAACAGTCAATGACCTCATCAACAGGATTAGATTATTGTATGTAATTCCTACCTTATATATTGCGTATATACCACTATTGGAATACACACAACAGTCTTTCATTTGGTGGTGCTCCGCGGAGCATACATAAAAATAAAGGATACCCTGAATTATTGTTCGCGAGATGAGTATTATGGTATTGTTAGTATAGAGTAGTGATTGGCAATAGATTCAATATGTTGGACGCCCGCAAAGCAGCATTAGAAGAGGCAGCATCAGTACTACGTGCTGTCTCAACCAACGGCGGCGTCGGCGATAGTACAGAGGCGGCTGAGAATGGCGATACTACAAACAACAATACATCTTCTCCAACAAAAAATATTGCAGAAAGTACTGACAGCCCTTCTAAAACGATATCAAGTACTGATACTGATGCAGTAGTAGATAACAAACCAAAGTCTAGAAGTGATGTATTGGCTGCAGCAAAACGTCGTGTCGAGGAGAGGAAACGAGCTAAATTGCTCGAAGGTGATAAAAAACCAGCTGCTCTCCCAACTAACAATACATCTCAAAGCAATACTACACAGTCACAACAACAAACTATTAATGCAACAAATCAAATGGATTGGTTTAATCTACTATCAGTAGTTACCAATCCAACATCAGGACATCAATATGATTTACCAACATCACCAAATAACAACTCGGCACATAACAAAAGTTACTCACAACGAGGATTATCATCACATGGCAATCCTATATCATTAGATCATGTCGGATCAGACGGTACACAAAGTGGATCATCTGCAGATATAAATGACACGTCAACAGTAGCAGGTATGTTAAACGCTGCAGGATTATCAGAATGGGCAGCATATGCCAATACATCATCAAATCAGGTAGCGTCCAGTGTTGATAATGTCACTGGTTGGTTTGATCATTACTCACGTAAGTATTTAGGTACGGTGGCTGGTATTGATAGTGGATCGATTGGTATGAGTATATTATCAGGTGCAGATGAGGATATATCAGATGGTGATGCAGCAGGAGGTGGGGGTATGGTGGGTGCCATGACATCACATAATCGTAATAACAGTTACACACATCCAAGTATGATTATGGAATACGAGCCCGAAGAAGAAGAACCTACATCCCAATTGGAGGAATTACCACCCGAGTTACAGAATTTGGATTTGGCAAGTGTTGACAAGTTAATGCAAAGTTGTGGACAGCTGGGTATGAGATTTGAAGATCGTGGTGGTGGTTTTACTGCAATGAGAGAACGTAGTAAACGACGAAAGGAAAAATTATTACTACAGGGTAGTAATGAAAATGGAGAAGAAGAAGAGGAAAAGAAGAATATGACAACAATAAAACATGACGAGTATACAATGGAAAACTCACCAACAATGGCCACAGTTATGCAACAAGTTCCTGAAATATTCTTCTCGCCATACTTTGACTTGACTGATCCAAGTTCGTTTGAATCATTACTAGTTATTAGTGATGAGGAAGTTGCACAAATACGCGAAAAGGAGGCAAAGTTACATGCTCTTGCTGATCAAAAGGTTAAGGAAGCCGAGGCAGTTGCTGATCTTGATGCCAAGAATGAGAATGTTGTGCCTCGAGTTCCCACTGCACATACTCAAGATGAAAAAGTAGAAGAATCAGAAGTGGCAAGTGGTGCAACTAAAGGTGGCACATCACTAACCAAGGATGCAAAGACAACAGCAACACCCACAGATGGGAATGTTATTACATTACGTAAACCTGAAACATTCACATCACACTTGGACGCGATTGAATTAGTATTATTAGATCAAGTACGATCCAAGTCGGAACGGTTCTTTCGAGAGACTAATCGATTTTCAGAATTACAATCATTAGTTACCAATAGTGTAGATGAGGTACGTGAATTACGAACTGAGATACACTCGATACGTGAACGGTGTGTGACAAATGTTGAGATTGTACCAATTATGGATGATAGTCGGAAGGATTTACGTTCTATATCAAAAGTATTGGAGGCTGTGGAAGATGTGGTTAATTGCAAGGCTAGTATTGCAAGTTTAATGGGTGCTGGAGATCACTTGGGTGCTATTGAAGCAATCACCTTGGCAAGATCTTTATTGTCTGATTCTCCCGATCAACAGGATGATGATGACGAAGAAGACGATGATGATGCCGAAGGTGATATTAAACGATCAGCTTCATCCTCGTCACATCCACAACATCAAAATCACTTATCTCTGGGCAAACTTAAAGCACTATCCAAAGTTGGAGAACAACTCAACGAGTATGAAAAGCTAGTGGTACAAAACTTAACAGATGAATTAGTCGAGACATTCCTCTCGTGGGGCACTGACAGTAATATTGATTATCGTGCACCTCCCAGAATATCATTAACTACAGACAAACGGGCAAAGATTCGAGGTGTTGTCCAATCATTACGTGTTTGTGGTAAATTGTCGGGTGCTGGGGTGGCTTATCGAAAGAAATTGTGTGAATTAATCAGTGTTACTGTGAGGGCAATTGTCACAGAGTGTGTTAAAGATTCAGCCAAAACCTCCACTAGTGCTAGTAATGGTAGTGGTAAAGCCCCTCCTCCGAAAGGAACAATGTCTGGGGTGGCAAACATGTCGCTTGAACAGTTCTTTGACTGTCTTAACATGCTTTTTGAACAAGTCCTTGGATTATTATGGGGTGCCTTTGCTGTGAATAAATTCTGTATTGATGAGGGGTTCATATTGGATGATAATATACAGAAAACAACATCCAACAATGAGCACACACCGTCGGCCACTGCTGCAGCACTCGCTGCCGCCGCTGACTTATCTGAAAAGTCAGTTTCAGAACTATTAAGGCTAAGAAGGGAAGCACATTCCCTTATGTCCTTTGATGGAATGCGAACGTTGTGGGATACAAGTCTAACATTCACACATCAGCTCGAAAAGTTCTCGGGTAGAAAGGCATATGGATTACGCAGTACATTACTTGCCCAGGCTAAGAGTTTTGTGGAAAGGAAACATGAGTCCAATATGTCAGCTTTAGTTGCGGCACTAGACAGTGAAAGATGGGTACAATGTAATGTATCTGCTGAAAGGCAAGCAGCATTAACACGCTTGTGTTCAGGAAGAGCTGCATTCTCATCTAGAAAGACGACAACTGGAACAGAAACAGTTATGAGTCCAGGGCCTTCGGCTGGAAGCAAGATGACTGACGCTGAAGTTGAGGGCATTCGATACAAGGTAGTTTGGTCTTGTCTCCTCCTTCTTGAAATGGTTATGGATGATGTCGCATGTGCGGCACACTTTCAAACACTAGCAACAAATGTTGTTGGAAAGGTCGCCGAGTTACTCCGATTGTTCAATACTCGATCTACACACCTTGTTCTTGGGGCTGGTGCCATACACAGTGCAGCAAGGTTGAAGAGTATCAATGCCAAGCACCTTGCAATTGTCACACAGTGCATTGCACTCGTGCTGACAATACTTCCCCATATTCGAGCGGCGCTAATGGCACAACTACCAACGAAGCAACATTCGCTACTGTACGATCTTGACAAAATCAAGTCTGATTATCATGAACATTCAGAGAAGATTCTAAACAAGCTAGTCAGTATTATTGGAGGAATCGTTGAGCATTCACTGGCACCAAGAATAGCCAACGCTGATTTTGATGAACAAGCGAAGAAAGCATCGATATCAGATGACCCTAATGCTCCCGTTGATTGTTGCCAGTTTATTGACAATGTTATGACAAATACAAAGAAGATGCATCAGGTATTACTCATAATGTTTCCGGCAGAACTATTGAGGGATGTCTTCTCCCGAATATTTGCCTACCTCGATCACAAAGTTCCATCTTTATTCAAAGCCGCATCAACTTCAGAAAAGTTCTCAATGCCCACTACAGATCAAGGCAAACTACAAATGATTAAGGAAGTTGAGTACATGGCAAAGACGCTGAACAGTCTCGGTGGAGTTCAGGCTTGGACGTTTACTGCAACAAAGGTACTAGAACAGGAGTTAGAGATTGTTAGAGATACGGTAGAAGATGAAGAAGAGCCACAGCCAATAGTGCCAACAGAAAGTGAAACAGGTGAACCATCTGTCAAGCCTGAAGAAGAAGAACCTGCCATGAAGGATATAGCCGAAGCAGATAATCAAGAAGTTAACTCTGTACCTCCCGAAAGCGAGGCTCTTCCAATAAAGGATGATACTCCTGCCGTTGAAAATGAGACTCCTTCAGCAGAAGCCGATACTCCCGACATTGAAAGCAAGGTAGAGGTAGAGGCCGAGGAACCAACTTCAAATCAGGGAGATGTAGCTGAAGTTTCCGATAATGAGCCTTCAGAGGTCAAAGTGGCGGAAGACTAGTCAAGTTCTAACGAATGACTGTTAAATAGCTAGTTTATTTCTGATTAAGACCACCCGTCAATCGTCTCAAGTACTCTAATAGAAGAATTGATTTCTTCTACTTTGTTGTAATGTGCCAATGAAAACCGAACAACTTCCACATCACGTTCAATACCCAACTCATTCCAAAGTCTTGGCGTTGAAAGAAACTTGCCAGCTCTAAACACTATACCTCGTTCTCGGCAGTGATCTACAATCGTTTGTGAGTTAATGTTTTCATGAATAAAGCATACTATCGGAATCTTTTGAAGGTCAGTCTTATCCTCATCATAAGATGAGTTAACTTTCATTTGGCTAGGGTCTTGTATTATACGAACACGAACACATGTTTGTAAGTATCCTAGAAGATGATCTAGTAATCTGTTCTCTACACGCTGAATGCATATTCGTGCAATGTGTGAGATCAGAGGTGTATCAGTATTGCGAGAATGATCAGAAGATTCAGCAGTGATTTGATTACTCGTTTGACGAGAGGACATTTCCAAAGCCTTGACACTAATCAGATCAAAGTATTCCTTAACTGCCCTCGCACCACAACAGGCCTCGTAGTTCATTGTGCCCGGCTCCAATGATTTTGAAAGATCTTCATTTGATAAACAATTGTGTTCCGCTTCCTCAGTACAATTGAGTTGTATCATATTCTCTCGTTTGCCAACAATGCAGCCTAAATGAGGGCCAAACAATTTATGCAGTGACACGACATACCAATCTGGCCTTCCCAAAGTAATAGCGTTACAAGATAGCAAATGTGGTGACGCCGCTACCCCATCAACAACTACTTGTCCTTTACCGTTTGTCACATTGTGCACTAGCTTGCAGATAGAAGGTATGTCACGCTCCACACCGAGTACATTAGAAACATGAGGTACAGCTACAACTCTCGTGCGTTCAGTGACGAGATTAGATAGAATGCATGATTCATGTATTTCATCTTCAGAAGCAGTAACAGTCCACCATTTCACCGTTGCTCCGGTAGCCTTGGCAAGCGTAAGCCATGGTGTAACATTGGCAAGATGATTCTCAGAGGATATTATAATCTCATCTCCTTTTGAGATGATGCTACTCATCTTTCGCGCTAACAAGTCAAGTAAGGATGATGCATTCAGCCCCATTACAACCAATTCATTAGTACTGCTCATATCTTGACAATTATGGTTTGTTAACAGTGTCAAGAGAGCCTTCCGCGCCTCCTTTTGTTGTTTAGAACCGACAACAGATCGATCTCTGTTAGACATAGAAGCTATGACAGCATTTGACACTACGCGAGGTACTTGGGATCCCCCAGACGATTCGAAAAAGACAGGTATGTCCTCTGTAGATGTTTTGGTAAAGTAAGGAAACTGAGACCTTGCAAATGATACGAACGCATCTTGATCAAATCTATTTGTCCACTCACATTCTACAGTATTCTCTTGGGTGGCTAAACTTGTCTCTTTTAAAACTTCTATGGGTGATGTAGAGGTCGACTTTCTCTCTAGAGACTCTTCTTCTTTCAATGCCCTCTTTTCAAATAAAGCCCATCGTATTCTATTTATTATTGCTGCCTTGGATGGTACAATAAGATTGTCATTTGAGCTTTCACTCTCCTCCTCTTTTCCTATATCAGTAGTATGAACACAGTTCCAACCACCACAGTTACGAGGCTCATTCTCCTCCTTTGAGGTACCCAAATTCGGTAATACCCACATACGAAGAAGATCTGATATAACCTCGTCATGTAATGCCTCGGCGTGTGGTAAACCTGTAGCTGTATCTTGAGAAGGTGGAGCATTCACCTCTAACAGATATGCCACTGGCTTACGACAACCACTATCCTCTGCATCAGAAGATAGAACAAAGTCTAACCCCAAGTATTCAAATCCACCATTAGCCTCACCTCCTTTTATAAATGGTCCAAACGACTTCGCTAATTTTGCAACAGATGCTGATATTGATGGGAAGTAATCACCTAGTGGAAGTTCAGCACTACTGTTGCGATTCTTGAGATTTTCTCCATTATCAGAAGAAGACGGCGGCACTGTTTTCAAGTCTACACAAATCTCTCCGGCAAACTTGTGCAAGTCGTGACTATTCGCACAGCAATTTGTAATATGTACTGATGGTTCAAATTTCATCTTCTTCTTATCATTGCCTTCACCATCATCTTCTCCATTGGAGAATAATTCATTGGCTACATGTAAAAATGCTTTCCGATGAACATATGCTTTTCCGTCAAAGGTTATTAATGCATAGACACGAACATGACACTTCCTTCGATTGTATAATGTTGGTGGCCAGGCATATCGTTGTGCAATGTATCGATGTGTTGGGTGTAGTATGGATGTGGTGCTGCTGCTTGAAGATTGTTGAGTATTGACAGTATCATCTTCATCATAAGTTAGAAAGTCATGAACATTTGATTCATCAACAATCCATATACCACCCGCCCCATTACTCATTGCATCTTTAATTACCCACAAGTTAGATGGTGCAGGTGGCGGAGGTGGTTGTGATGATTTAGAATTGGGTATGATCCGTGGTAGTAAATCTTCATACTGATATCTCTGTGTAAGATCATCACAACATTCACTCTTCTTATTATTATCCAATATACCAACTCTTTTTGCAAATGTAACAAATTCCGCACCACGAAAACAATGACTTTCAAGTGTTACCAAATTTGGGTTGTCTTCAGTATTTCTCTTTGTTGTATTATTGTTTCCTAATAATCTCGCGAGCGCCCATTTATCATCTAATATAATTCCATGCTGCAATTGTATACACGAAGAGAGTATAATATCAGCAATGTAAAAAATTGCGCACATCATATTATGCACATAATTTGTATAATTTGCATTTGTATCAGATTGCAATGTGAAATTAATCTGTATATTGCATTAGATTGCAAAAATTTTGCAACAGATTACAATATGAAATTTTGTGCATATCATATGCACATACATTATACACATACATAATACTTACCGGTAAATGTGAATAGCACTTCACTATATCACGTATAGATTTAGTTTCAGATCGGGGTGCATTCTCCCATAGAAATACGATATCATTATCATCATTTGGGGAGGCTGATTTATTGCAAGACGGTGCATCATTTTTGTTGTTGGTTTTTGCATATTGACTTTTATCAATCAATGTTAAGTTATGCTCCTCCTCTTCTTCTTTTAATAACTTTTGGAATAGAGTACCAACACGTCCATGTGCTGCTCGCCCTGTGATAATATATGCCATATCCACGGCGGATTGTTTGAAGTAGGAGTGAAGTAAGAAGTAGTTGCAACAAATGGTACCATTTTACGTGGGCAAAAATGTACAATAAAATTACAGAATACTATGCCCTAGGGATAATCAAAGGGGTTTTATCTTGAAGATATTTATGAATTATGAGACATACAATTCACATCGACATGAAATGCTTCTAAAAGTTTACTGTGAGGTGAATCTGACATGACAGGATGTGGGTTAATATCTTCAAGTTAACAACATACTTTGATTAAGTGGATCGGCCACTATACTAGACTATTATTTGTAGTTGGCGGCGGCGGCAGCGATTGATAAATAATTATTGCAGTAAAAACTGTGTAAAAAAGATATAAAATACATACATTATTCTATATATTATATGAACTTTATTCAAATGAATGTTAATGAGTTATCTAGGTCATCTGGTGATGACCCCTCTGGAGATTTTGAGCGTGTTGCCAATGGCACAGCAGAATCGTCAGCAACATCGTCAAATAATGATACCGATATGGGGGAGGAGGTTGTCGAGCAGGGGCAGCTCAAGTCCGTGGACAGGGGCATGGCGGCTGTAAATGATGGTAATAATGTTAATGTTAATAATGATTTTATGCAACAGCTTCAATATGAACAGGAAGTTATGCAACAGCAAATGTTTGCCATGAATAATGGTACTGGTATTGGGGGGTTGATGGGTGGGTTAAGTAATAATATGACGATACCGCTCAAGAATGGGGATGATAATAGTAATAATACCACCCAACACATTAAAACTATGGAGGTTGATATTAATGGGGCTGGCGGTTCTATGGGGCAACAACAACCTGATGACTCTATCCATAGAGTTAGCGGCAATACGACAGACTTTGAAATTCCGGATATACATCCTCCCCAAGTTGAGAATAACCATAGTGCAGCAGCGTCTGAGGATAACTCTTCAAGTACACCACCTCCTCAAAAGGAGAAGAGCAAACGAAGGCCATCTACTACTAGAAAGAGTTCGCCATCTAAATCCAAGAAAAACGCAGATGATGAACTGGACATATTCCACGGCAAGGGATCGTTCCCCCTCAACTTGACACTCATGTTAGAATCCGTTCACAGTATGGAATTAAATCATATTGTTTCATGGTCGGATAGTGGAACAAGTTTTATTATGCATGATCCTGCATTGTTTTTAACTGAGGTAATGCCTAAGTTCTTCAAGTGAGTTCTATTTATATTTGGGATTTCTTTTTAATGTCTTGCCTCATTTATTTTGCTCACATCTTGTGTTCAACCACACTATAACCCTCCATTACCCCCTTTCTCTTATTTAAAGGACACAAAAGAATACCAAGATCCGTTCCTTTTACCGCAAGCTTAACCGGTGGGGCTTTTCCATCCTTCGAGGTGGAGGTACTCAATCGCAACAACAGCATCTTACAGCCTCCGGTCTTATGGAAGGGGGAACCACAGGAGCAACAAGGGGTGTATGGCACCATCCGGACTACTACAGATCTCGTGCCGTGGCATGCCTCAAGATGGCAAAAGAAACGGGAGATACAACTTGCTTCCTCAATGTTGTTCACGCTACTGGGTCATCACCAAATGCATCTGACTCTGCCAAGAAATCTAAAGGCAAGAAGAGAAGATCAGAGTCGGGTGGAAGTGATGTAATGTCTGGTGCCAACTCGCCATCTCTATACTTCGGCCATCCACGCGACTATGATAGTCGCAGCAGTCATCGTCAGAGTGACTTTAGTATCCGCGATGAAGATTTGAATCTGCCCTTGAATTTGGATGATTTTGTTCTTCCCCAAGTTGATGCATCGTATCAAGCACAACAAGCTCAGGCATTGCAAATGTTGGCAGCTGCTCGTACTGCTGGTCAAATGAGTGCTGCTGGGGGGTTGAATAACAGCTTTACCTATGGCATGTCGTCGTCTATGCCGCAGGGTGGTGAATCAGCTGCTGATATAGCCGCAAGAATGATGATGAACAAACGTGGGCGGACTGGGGGAGAGTTCAACACAACGTCTTCATTTTCATCCTATCAACCCATCTCATCAAGTATGGGCGGCGGCATGAATGGAAATTGTAGACAGAATCAGCAGCAAGGTAATATGCTTTCTGCCTCATGGACTGCCGGTGCTACGAACAGTGCACAACAGCAGCTTGCCAATCACAACTTTGATTTCCCAGACATGAGTCAAATGTTAGGGGTAGGCGGCCCGCAGCAGCAGCTGGTTGGTAGTAATAATAATATTGGAGATAATACCCTTGACAACCTATCCTTCCTTGGTTATCAACAGCAACAAGAACTATTGCAGCTGCAGCAACAACAACTGCAAATTCAACAATTGCAAGAGCAAAACAGACAAATGGAAGGAGGAGGAACACAATCAAGGGGTCTAGTCAGAAATAATTCAGGAAGCTTGATATCAGAAGACACTGAACTTGCAAACTTCTTTGAAAAGTTTGCCGAGTCTCTCAAGGGGCAAGAAGATAAACCATGAGCTTTCCTAAGTAAAGAGTTGACTGATCTGAGAGAATCAGAAGTAATGGAAAGATCAGATTTATATATGTATGGGAAGCAAACTTTTTCATTTAGTGCCTCCCTTGTTTACATTATTTATTCTAAAATAATGAAACGAGTAATATTATGATTAGGTTCAGCTGAGTGAATGAGCTCATATCTTCCCTTCTCCTGCTTTAATCGCCTCTTCTTTTAGTTTGATAAGCTGATTCTTCTGTTCATCATTCAATTCTATATCATTCGGTACATTTTGTCCAAATTGTCTATTATTATTTGTTGTTGTATGTTGCTTTACCATTGTATCAATACTCTGTGATGATTCTTGTTGTACTCCGTCCAACAAACCGGCATTAATTGCTTTATTCTCTCTGCCTGTTCGTTCTACATGATCAAGATACTTTTCCCATTCAGTATAAAACAATGTAACTTGTTCTGCTTTCGCCTCTTTGTGCAACTTGAACTTTTGAGATGTGTATATTGATATGTAATGTGAAGATTGATAAGATAGGTGAGATAATATCACAAAAGATGGGCATATACACCGAGATAAGATCAGATCAGCAAATCCGAGTAGCCCGAAGCTTCTAGTTTATACAAGAATCTCTCGACAACTATTGCAAAACACACTACAAACAAACACATAATAATATACATACATTAACATTTTGACTTACCTCGCTTTTTACATACGCATCTCCAAGTTGTTTCATCTCATGGGGTAGAAACTTATCATGAGCACGAAGTATATTCTTATAGAGGGATAGAGCTTTTATACGGCCTGCCATTGTTGTTTGTTGCTGGGTGTTATTGCAAGAATTATATCAGACACAGCGTAGCTGGGGAGTTGGTTGGTGGATGTGTTATTTTTAAGTATGTCACATCAGACTTTTACTATAAGTAATAGAGCTAACTTCAAGTCCGAGAAGATATGGACACGTGTTTTATACGTAGGACCAAGTATGGACTTAAAAATACTTAAAAACAAAAGCTTAGCAGCTCTTAGTAAAATCAAAAAGATACCAGAAATAATGAGTACCAGAGATACACTAAGAAGCTTCGATGCGAAAGATATATTCCACCTGTAATATTTACACATAAAAATCACTTAAAAATTAAAAATCAAACACTAAAATGACAATCATGGCCGCCGCTTCTTCCCTCTACTACTATGCAGATAATCGTAATATAGTGATGGTAGATACACCAATATATCTATATTAGATACGATACATCGTGATGGTGTCAAATTTTCTACGGTCATCTTATTTATTACACAATAATACCCCAAAGTTACTACTTCATAAATTGCAATCGAGATGCGGCTTTAACATTTAACATATCATAGGATATATAAACAATCACAAGTATGATATCACTGTCGTGTTCCGCTCGATGATGGGATATATTATATGTTAGTATCGTCTGACGTTTGGGGTCGATAATGGGCCGGCACGCGATGATATGAAACCATAATAATATATCATCGTCTCCCGATTCATCTCCCGATTATTCTACTCCCACACGACCTTTACTATGATAATACCCCGTTGACAACATCAGCAAATAATAATGAAAGTTTACAATTAATACAAGTAACATACATCAGCGGGTTGAGGAGCTAGGTGTATTTAAAGTTTGCTTATCAAGTGTTTGGGTGTTTGCATTGTTAAATCACTGCGTATACACGTCGTCGTGTAGTATTGCACATG
>Ga0075437_14700_pt1 | contig 25330 bp, 20 predicted proteins | sample MintriMetagenome_FD_74266 | JGI IMG/M metagenome (GOLD analysis project Ga0075437, IMG submission 74266) | Marine eukaryotic communities from Monterey Bay, USA to study complex ecological interactions - Minidiscus trioculatus and... | ecosystem: Environmental > Aquatic > Marine > Unclassified...
GGGGAAAGAAAAGGATGGGAATTTCTTCCTCTTAAAAGAGGAAGGGGAATGTTGGCAGATTGTCTTCCGTCAACTTCGAAGTCGTTATAACACCTTGTGTCGGATTTATGAGACCAAAGACCCACAGTTCATTCATTTACCTCCAAAAGATGGATGGGTCGCGTCCATCAACTGTGATGGAGATAGTCCACCTCCAACTTTACAATATCAGGCATCGCCAAGGAGTAAAGATGAAAGTAAGAGTACACGTCAAGGAATCGGCTCAACCGTGGATCACTTCCCTCAAGCGAAGAGTCCAACCATGTCTTGGAAAGATCTGTGGAGTCAAATGAGAGGGGCTGGATGGGTATATTGTCCAGGCAAGAGAGGCAGAGGCAACCATCAACTTTGGGTCCACCCTAGTGCAGCTAAGATGACAAAGAGAGATATGATTCGTGACTGTACAGAAGGTGTTCACTACTTTTCTTCCGAGAAGGCAATTCAGCAGTATGCGATTGCAAATCTTGGATGGAAGGGGGAAGACGGAACGAGAAGGGGTAAGAAGAGGCAGTCTAACACTGATGATACAGCAACTTCTTCATCTAGTAAGAAATCTAGTCGATCTTCCAAGGCACAAAAACGTAAGAGTAGTGGTAGCAGGTCAAGGGCAAGGGGGGCATTTGAAATTGAAGCAAAAGCCAAACGCATGGTCAACGAAGTGATGACACAAGATAGTGTGGATGATAGTTTAATGCGTGAAGTTTTAAGGCAAACTATTCAGTTGCCGAGTAGAAGTAATTATGGGATGTGAGTTAACTAGTATTAGTATAAATGTAAAGAAGAAGACGCTCATTTGTTTATCCATTATAGAGTTAAGTGATCATACTACTTTATCAAGTAATGATCGAATTCACTGGAGACGTTTCAAGGGATGAAAACATGTTTGTGCTTCCATAGCTGCTCATCAACTCTTCAGCCAAGTGAGTTGGTATTGATTCAATTAATCCACAACAAGCCTGTGCTAGCTCAGCCATGAACCTTCCATCAAATCCAAGAACTGCCGCCAGAATAGGTTCGTCTTCATCATCGAGGTCTTCTGCCTCATCTGCCCATAGTAAAGTTCGTACTAGAGCTGCACATGCAAGTCGTTTAGAAGATTGTCCATTACTCAAATCAACCTTTTTCCGTAACCAATCTTCTAACCATTTTGCTGAACTGTCTAGCAATTGAGGATGAGCTAAACAGTACCATGCTCGAAAACAAACACGTCCCACAAAGACTGGTGTTGTCTTTTGACTGTTTGGTGACGAGTCAAACTCTCCATACTTTTGTATATTGAGTACATGTTCTTCGAGAAGCCACAGAAGATGTTGATGGTTGAGATCTGGTGTAAAGGTCGATTTCTCTTCCTTCTCAAGTGTAACACCATCATAAAGTGGAGTGATAACTCTCTTGAGATTGACCAAGGAGCTTGTAAACAGGGCTTTTTCGGCGTCGTCTACCGACATGTCCAAAGTTGAGACTAACAAGTCGGCACATTCAATGACCATACCCTTCTTGCCTCCAACCAAGAAAGCAGCTGCTTGAAGATTGTCCGACAGTGCACATTGATACATTACTTTTGAAGCATCAAATATAAACTTGGGCTCAATACCGGTCTTTCTTCCTGCCAAGTCACAAACTGAATTGAGTAGAGTTTGAACTGGTATGTTACATCCTTCTCTCCAAGTGTCACAATCTCTCCGTGCCAGAATGAGCAGTGATGCGATCAGTATATCATAATCAAGGTTGCAACTGTACTTCTCTGATGCCAAGACATCTCGTATCCGAATCATATCTTGTCGGTAGCAAGTCAATTCTTCGTCACTTGTCATTAGTACCGAGTCTAGCCCCAGAAGGTCACATTCGGCATTACAAAATGATCCAGTGATTACCTCTTTCAACCATTCATCAGGTAGAAGGGTCCCATGGTGGTAGGATGACTCGGCAAGAGATTCTATCTCTTCCTTGAGCTTATCTAAGACCCAGACTCTCACTTCTGGTTCTTGAATCATGACATGCTTGGCTCGTATCGATATTAGGCAGAGAGCAAGTCTTGCATCGTCATCAATCGAAAACCAATATAAAGACCCAGTCTCTTCAACCATCATATCCAATAACAACCTTGTTGCTTCTTCAGACGATTCTAGCACGATCTCAACAAGTGCCAAGAACAGACCCAGAGATGGTCGTGGAGAAGACGATAAACCTCTACTTTTTGGTGCTTGCCATCTCAACTCATTCGATATGGTATAGTTGAGCATGAGGATAGCAGATGGTAGACAGTTTCTGACCACTGCCATTCTCATTAGACAACGCACAGGCCAAAGCAGATCTTCACTTGGATCTTGTACGGTTGACAGCATGTCCATGATGTTAGTATCTTTCTTGTTTGATTTGTTGACAGGCTCTCTTGATGACATAGCAGATGTCGTGGCTCCAATAAGCATGAGACATGCCCGTGGAGCATTGTAAAGTGTATTCTAGGAAAGCAGGAGGAGTCAATGTTAGTGATTTGACGAAGAATAGATACCGAACAAAACAGTCCAATCATTTACACTTACGCGAGATAGGAAGCCGTCCAATGTCTTAGACATTGAGACTCCTCCTTTAATCATACACCCAACTGCCATATCAGCTAATGAAGTCAATGTTTCTGCCATATTTCCATTAGATGAGTCTTCACCGAGAGGTTTGATACCATCTAATAATCCCTTGTGATGTGTTAGCTCTTCGTCTGGTGACTTTGGTACTATGCCACACAACTCATAGACTGCCACAGCATCATCTAGTAGAGATAGTGCTACACTTGCAGCCGTATAATAGTCACGTCGTTGACATAACCAACTCAAGACTTGATTAAAGGGAGTAGAGATTGGGTTTGCAACAGTGTTGGTTCGTAGTGTAAGCGACTGACATTCTGACCCGACACGAATGGTAGCAACAATAACTAAAAGAAGATAGAGAGGGTATTTAGTGACGACTCAACAAGTAAAACCACAACTTCATTGACTCACCTTGCCCATGAAAAATCCCACGATTGGCTTTGGTATCATCTAGTTGAGTCCAGCTTGAGCACTGTCTTAGTAACCGCTTGGACTTCTCTTGATGAGACATGGACAAGTTCTTTGTTCGATTACTTCTACTACCAATACCACTAACCTGGTTTGGTGATTTGTGATTAATAGAAGATATACTATCAAGGGCATTGATTATAATCTCATCAACTCCTCCTTCTATTAGGGCAGCCACTTTGATTGATTCTTTCAATGTACTGGAAAGAGTTCTCTTCGGCATGGAAAAGCCAGTAGACGGAAAGTCTCCCTCGACTGCATTTTGTTGCAGAAATGAAGGAAGTCTGAATGACTTTGTTGTAGTACTGGGTTGTTCAGCAACCACTTTGGAATGACTACTCTCTGACACTTTCTCGGCATACTTGACGTAACTCATCAGTGGAGTGACGACTGAACTTAGACATTGGTTTTCGTTCAACAGTGATTCGAATGGGAGAATACAAGGACCTCGGTTATTGTCTGTGGCTCCGTCCCAGCATATAAAGTACGACTTCTGACCTCCTTGGATTCCTATTAATGACCATCCTTGTCCACCTAAACACCACACATCGCCATAGTTTGAGACTGTTGCACCTTTATGGCCAACATTCAAGAGTGCTCTATGACCAGGTCGAACAAGAGTGGACAATGTAATATGTTTCTTTGCCACACCCTCTGCTTGAAATGGAAGTAGTGAATGATTCACCATTACTAATGTAGAACCAACTCGGAATGAGAGTATTATCCCAGTAGGTGAAGATGGAATTGATGATACAGCAACAGCTCTTGTCTCTATACATTCCATTTGCTGAAGGTTGCCATTTGCGGTGAGTAGTCGTGAAAGGTGCAGCACACCCAAAGACTCATTTATAGATGGAAGGGAAATTGATATGCACTGAAATCGAGATGGGATTACTGAATCAGATAACAATGGACCTCCTTGACTGCAATCTACCCTTATTGCCATGGCATATGGTCGACGTTCTCGTCTATCAAGGCCCTCTGACACTCTACCCTCTTCACCTAACAGCACGACAAAGTGCATCTCCATCCAATATACAGGCTGTATACTCTTGGGTGCAAATGGTACATATACTGTACGCGATTCGGTATTATACCGCAATGAAATGAAGGTGACGTACCCTCCCAAGATGTGACTTGTATGACGACGATTGTTCTCGTCTTTGCTATTGTGTAAAATGCGCCGTAATCCCTTGCCACAAACTGCAAGGTAGCTGTTATTGGTGTCGGATGTAACACATGTACCCGTTATTACATTACTTTGGCGGATGGTTCGTAATGGTAGTGTTGTTGGGTCTATGGAGGCATCAAATGTATTTAGACTTGACCAATCATTACTTTTGGATGAGGTTTGTTCATTCGGCTCGTTGGCCTCTTGTTGCTGTGATAGAAACTTTTGCCATATTGAAGGGTCACCGCTGTCTTGTTTCACCCTCTTATCATCCTTTGATCCACTACTTGGAACAAGTTGAGAAAGTTGCATACTATCACGAGGATGGCTCAATGGCATGACACTATCATTAACCTTGGTAAATAAGTCTGTTCCCATGAAGAGAGATGCAAAGCTATTTGATAAGTCTTCGCTATCGTTTGACCTCTTCTTGGATGATTTGCCACCACTCAATAAGACACGTAATGCATGAAAGAAGTGCACAGTACCATTGTATGTGACTAGACACATGGATAGCGGTTGTGTCAACTTCTTCATTTTCTTGATAGGAAGAGGATAATGTCTAGGTGCCACATCTATCTTCCTTGTCTTCTTAGTACTCGGTGATGTGCCCTTCTTGGATGATGACAAAACAGTCTCACTGTTTCCGCCGAGTAGAAAGTTTAATGATCTGTATACCTCCATAGCGTCGGCTACACGCTCTTCATTGGAAGAATCAGGTAAAGTATCAATCTGTTGTTCGTGATCTTTCTTCTTTTGAGGTTGATCTTCACTGCCACTACTCTCTTCTGCTTCATCACTCTCGTCATTATCAAACAAGGGACCGCAGATATTACCAAGCAGTGTATTCCCACTTTCTTGTTCGTCCTCTTCCTCTACTACTCTAGCTGCCGTTAATGGTTCATCGATATCATGAGTTTTGCGCTCCTTCCAAATGTTAGTCCTACCCAATGATACAAATGATGGACAATCCCTCAACTTATTCTTGTCACTGTTGATATAAGATGGCCAATACAAGACACGACGAGTTAATATCCGAGTATGATTAGATGTGCCTTCCTCTTCGTCTTCATCATACTGCTTTGTATTGTTGGTAGTTGTCGAGGTTGAATTGGTTGAAGCATCGTCTGAACTGATAGTCTTGGATTGTTCACCTCTAGTTGAGGCAGGTGAGGATGCATGGGATGATGAATCAGACGATGAGAGTTTCAAATGTTCTTCTACTATCTTCTTCTTTCCTCCTTTATTCTTGGCAGTAGTAGACTTCGCACCCTCGGCTTTAGATGTGGAGTTAGCTGAAGGTGGATTCTTCGTTGACAATAGTTCCATCACCACAACCTCTCCAGAACTTCTTCCAGATTCAGTTGAATAGATGGTTGTCGATAGAACAACATTATCATATCCATCCCAATCACTTAATCTTAGATTCCCGTGACGGTCATAATAGTATCTACCACCGCCAAGCTCATCTCGTGGCGGTTTAGGTGCAGCTGTAGAATTGAACAATCTTCGTTTACTGCTGTCAGTACTACCATCATCTTTATCAGTGGCTTGCTGTAGTCTCTGCTGCTGTTCTGTAGTAACAGTCTCTCGTCCCCTCAATCTTCTCGTACCATAATGCAAAGCATCCTCTTCACTAACACTAGTTAATGTCATATCCTCCCATAACAATGATGATGCGGTTGATACCTGACAATCGTCATTATCCTCTGGTGAATCATACATATTGCCAACTTCTTGTTGAGAGGAGTCGGCAAAGTTTGGTAGAGGGTTTGGTGGTGGAGTTTTAACATTAAAGGTTGTAAATGTTTTACCTGTTGGTGATAGTTGTGACTGCTGTTTAGATGTAGTATCGAAGGTAGTAGTTGGTGTTTTGGCACGGGGTGGTTTACCACCCAATGATGTAGTTGAAGTGTTGTTGTTGTTTGTATTGGAAGGTGAGGTTATTGATTTGAACCAATTTGACATTGATGTTGATTTTGATGTCTTATCATTATTGACTGGTAAGTTTGAGCCTGCTGCTGCTCTACGGCTAATTGAATGCTTTGTATTCTTATTCTTTGGCGTTACCTTTTCACTATTAGACAATGTATATCCACCTCTACTACTACTCTTATCATCATTTGAAGATGACAAATTATTGTTCACATCATGTGCACCTTTTCGTTTCCTACGACGTATCAATAACTTATCACGCTTACTCAATTCTAGAATGACAGTCTGCGCTTCTTTTCGAGTTAATACTATTGATGAATTCGATATTGGTACCCATTGTTTGTTAATCTCATCTACTTGCAATTCTTCATACAAGTTATCTTCACAATATTTGATATCGTTTTCTGAGGTATCCTCTATACCTAATACTACCTTATTGAACTGTGGACGTTTCCAACGTACTTGCCATGGTATTGTTGGTGATACTTGCGGCGGCGGCAGCGTCGTGGAGTCCATTGCAGTAGCGACTTATAGTATGGTTTTGTGTCTGCTGAATATTGTATTTATCGTACTTCGTGATTATATTGTCTCATAAAATCTCACGTTACCGTATCGGTACGGTTTTCAATATTTAATTGCTAAACATAATGCATATCGTACCTTATTTAATTGTAGGCATGTGTTGTGTGGTCGGTTAAATAAGTACGCGGCAATTAATAGTATAGAGAGATAAAAGTATTGCAAATTATATAAAAAAATATGATGCAATCAACACATAGTAACACTTCTCAAACAACACCAAAAATGAACAATCCAGATGAGAAAATTACAGCAGACCTCTCAACATTAACAGAACAAATATCATTATGTCAATCAATGCTCGTAAATGCCGGACCACTATCCTCCATACAAGATAACGAAGCATTATTAACAGTCATAGGTTTCTTAGAGGCATGTGTACCCCGTATGGTCGAACTAATCGAAGCAGCTGCCAGTGGTGCTATTAAAGAAGAAACATTTGAAATGTGTTTAACTGTGAATGATAAGTTAACTAATATATTGGCTGATGTTGAGAAAGACCCGGAGGATAGACAACCGTTAACTGTGGCTGCTAGTGCGGGTGGCAACAGTGGGGATGGGGATATGGTTAGTGATAATAAGATTGATTCGGATATGAACAAACTTAGTATATCTTCAGATAGTAATATTAAACTGGGTGGTAAAACATCTGGAATGGATGAGGAGGATTTAAGGAAACCTCCACCAGAAGAAGTTTTAGAGAATGATCCATTTGCGGATGGTCCCGATTTGTTACAACCTACTCAAACTGCTCCGTTAACTATGATGGGGTCTTCTACTGCTGAATCGGCCATGGCTCCTTCTTCTTCTGATGGACAAGCAAAGACAGATGATAATAATGATGATGATTTTGATGCCTTTTTCAAGGATAGGACAACTGCTTCTTAGAGGTGAATATTAGTCGACTGTAAACTGGATAGTTGAGGATACCAGTGATTAGAGTTAGAGAATCTTATTATTTGTACTTCTTATGTATTTATTACCATACCCTTTCTACATCATATACATATACCCACTGATACACTGCCCTTCCAATATTAAAAGTTAAAACTTGTTCTTTTAACATTGTCCTTTTTACTACCGAACAGAGCTTTGACACTTCCTCTGAAGGATGATTTCTTACCATTCTCCATTATTTGATCAGGATTGTCCTCATTTGCAAGCTCTGGGTTAACTTCAAACTCTTCATCTCCTTCCTCTTTCTTTTGCTCTTCGTTAGTGCTTTGCTTTTGGTCCCCTTCTGCTGATGAAACTTCTTCATTTGGAGTGACTTTCTCTCCCTCCTCTTCATCAATTTCACTATCGAAACCATCGTCGTCATCGTTGGGATACTGTGAGTTGCCCAACTGTGAATCATTTGGGTTACGATAGCTTGTTTGTACTCTAGTTGTTTGTATAGCCCCAACTGGTTTACCAAATAATTCTTCCTTGAGCATTTTGAACCATGCAACTATGAATGCTTTCTCTGGATTCTTTTGTCGGTATTGTATATATCTTGGACGTACAAAGACGATTAAATTCAATAACCCCTGACATGGTACAAACAAAGCTGTAAGAAAGAGTAGCCACCAGGGAAAGATATTGGCACTAACAATAACGATCTGGAATACCGTGGGCCAAATCCAGGCCACCAGGAATGCACCAACATAATAAACCGCTTGCCAAGCTATACGCTTATGATACGCCAATCTCCTACTCTTCATCTTTGTAATAGAAGGGCGCCTGTTCGTATATTTATCCATTGCACTCTCTTGTTGACGAACGGAATGATATACCCAATACATTAATACTGTAACCGTCACTATAACAGCCCAAAGAGGCTGTCAGGAAGGGGTGTTTTAGAGTAATGTTTGGTACATTTCAGCACATATCATATACACAAAAATAACTTACCGCATAGTAGAATGCCCATTGATATAAACTACCATTATCTCCTCGTTCACATGTTGTTACCTCGCCAGGCTCAAGTGTCCAACTTTCTTTACAACCCAGAGGGGCCGCACTAATCCAACAATCCCATCCCACTTGATTGAATAAAGTTAGGCCCAAACTGGCAAACGCCGTACCTGCACCCCAAAGTATTGCATTTATATGAAACAATGGTTCGATCTTTTCTACTTCCTTATTCTTACGTCCTTTAACAATCACAATAACATAGTATACTGCCAAACTTGCATTATACATTACTGTTGACAAGCTAAATTGTGCAAAGAAGGCTTTGTTTATAAAGAATCTTGTTAGATAGTTCAAGCTTTGTACACATATCATATGCACATAATATTGCAATGCATTCAAACCACACACCTTGGGCTGAACATGTCTGTTGATTCCCTACAGCTCCATACACTCCCGGTGTTCCTTTTGGTATTGGCCAGGTAGTAAAGAACCATGCAGCTGATGCAGATATATCCGTAAATGCCATTCCTAATACCAATCGATGATAGGATGTCTTTGGTTTTTTATCACGTCGAAATATAATTAGGAATGCAATGAGAGATGAACCGATGAAGGATGCAGCTGCTGTGAATTTGGGGGCTATTGCAACTGCCTTTTGTTGTGCGATTGATGACATTGTTTTTGTAGTATTGTATATTACTATATTTATCTAGAGAAAGTTAATGTTGGGAATTTCCTCAAATTTGATACTAAAATATGTATTCTTAAGATCTTTGACCGGCGCGGCCGCCGAACCTGCGAAATGATATAATATTTCTGTAGATATACTGTCCAATATCTGGAAGGCGAGAGACAAGAGAGTACTATTTAATACACCCGCGGCAAAAAGGAATAAACTTTCCGTTATTTAGCGATACTAACTGGATCAGCTCAAATCACAAAGACACATCACATCGCTTCTCTATTCTCTCTACTTCTATTGCCGAAGAACTTTGATATCATAGGTAGCATTGCAATAGGCACTCGAAAAGAACAATATAGGTGGTTGCATACATGTATAGTTTGTAAAGCGTTTTGTTGATCGCGTCCAGAGTAGAAGTATCGATCATAAAAAAACATTCTATTTCTATCCATATCCTCATCGTCTGATTCTAGGCTACCAGAACAAGCACAAATTCACTTGAGTGAAAGTCTATATTGAACCTATTTTAGATATCATCAATTCAATATATAGCGTCTGCAGTAAAACTACTCTCCAATTAGATCATACACAATATGGAACCTCATCAAAACTCGACCTCTTTGCAGAGCGATGCAAATAGTATGCATATCGATAATGATGACAGTTCACGATTACAGAATCTTCAGCAACATCAACAGACTTCATCATCTCCTATACCAAATCTACCACTGTTCTCTACTACCTTATCAGATCATACCATTACAAATAGTAGTACACTATCATCAAAAAGTGGCAGTAGTAGTATCAATCAAACAACATCAGAAGCATCAAGCAACACATCACATGAAGCATCCAGACAGAGAAACAACATCAACAACAATAGTATCCGTAGAAAGCAACAACTTGCACAAGATATGCATAATCGTGCCTTATCCAAGAAGGCATTACAGGAGAATGATGCCTTGGTCTATCTTGATGGGCCGCAGGTATATACATGTGGGAATTGTCGGACTCATTTAACTAGTCATGATGATATTATATCCAAGAGCTTTCATGGTAGACATGGTAAGTAGTGTCAGTGTATCGTTCTGTTCATGCACAGTTCATTTTACAGTGGGTTAAAGAAGATATGTATGGTACCACGATGAGAGGGGGATTGGATAGAACATCACTTTTCGTTTGTGACATATGATATGAGCATTTTGCATTTGCAATATGCCTACCGGATACTCTCTCACCTTCCCTTCCCTTACTTTCATTTACCTTACCATCAATACAACATATTTAGGGAGAGCATATCTATTTGATCAATGTGTCAATATAACAAAAGGTCTACCCGAGGACAGAATGCTCATCACTGGACTACATTCCGTCTCTGATATATTCTGTAAACGATGCAAGCTGCTCGTAGGATGGACATATGATAAGGCATATGAAACAAGTCAGAAGTATAAAGAGGGAAAGTTTATTATTGAAAAGATAAATCTTCATTTAGAGGAGAGTGATTACTATACTGTTGATAGACCGGCGGGTGAACGAGGAGATAGGTTTCGAGCTCGTAGTATGAGTTGGGGATCAGAGCGGAGTGTAAGTGTGGGCTCCTATGGAGAGGCATCAACACCAACATCAACACTAATGGGTAGTTCCCCAACTAATAGTGTTGGATTATACTCTAGAGGAAGAAGTGGAAGCCACTCTTCACATCATCGTTCATTGCCACAGACTCCTCCCACCAGACGGAGTCCAGCCATGGCCATGATGTCCCCAAAGAGCCCAAGAAGTCCAAGCGATATCATTTATGAATATCGGCAAGGTGCTGACTAATGAAAGGGGGGCGTAGGCCGATTGTGGGATAGTTGGAAGAAATTAGTCTCCGTAGGGGTGAATGGTTGTACATGTTTAATGAACATAACTAGAACAATAAGTACAACAGACGGATACTAGATAATGTAGATACACTTCACATTAGGGGACACTACTTTATCATCTCTTCACAATAGCCTCAAACAAATATTAAAATAAACATACAATCATTACATACACATGCTTTTAGGGGCATTAGCGACCTGTCTGTTCTGACGAATCCAACTTGCCACAACTTCCTCTAAGACTTGATTTCCACCTCCATGAACAATCTTTACCGTCCGAACAAACGGGTAGCCACCTTGCATGGCCAGATCAATCCAAACAGGCAATGCTTTATCAAGTTTGGCAAGTGCAGCCTTCTTGGAGAGGCCGTGTAAATCAATAACGATGGCTTTGTTTGTAGCTGATATACGGGAGGAACTACGCTGGTTACTACGATTGGAAAGAGGCTTTGAAGTCTTGTATAAGTTTGATTCCTCGCCAACCTGGACGAATACATGTGATTTACCAGCCTTCCCTCCTTCACCAGACGTTGGTGGATTATCAACTGATTGAGGGATGGGAGGCACCGTCTTACTACTTCTCTTCTTTGATTTAGGTTTCATACACTCCAGATTCATAGCATTAAGCCGCTGTCGGATTGAAAAGAATTTGGTACGTTCAGCCTCCTCGAACACCTTGGATAAAGCTTTTGAGTGTAGTTGCCTATGCTTCTCCTCCTCACTCATTAAAGAGTAACAATTGTTTGACGCAGGCTTCTTTTTCTTGTTACCGTTCCTCTTCTTCTTCCCCTGCTTCTTCTTTGTCTTTGATGACTTGGACCTGTTGGACTTGTTTGATACAAAAACATGATCCTTGACCGTATCAGTTGCTGATTGATTATCTAGAACGGTGACACTGATGACGGAAAGATGCTTCAGCCCTACCTCATCCACTGTCTTCTTCCCCTCACTAAGAAATAGACTTCTCCCCTCACAAGTAAGCCGCATGGACTTTAGTGGCACGTTGCTATCTCTGGCATATGCTCTGCACAGCCACTTGAGAAGCATGGAGCTCGTGACAGTATACTCTTTAACTGATGCCTCTGCCATGTCTGACTTAACGAAACTAATGGAGATGCAATGCCCTCTCACCAATCCCAATTGCCTTTCAATTGAGATTGGTGCCTCCAGTACTGTCATAACCGCGGACAGTGCAGATTCAATGGTGATTTTTTTGCCGAACCATGCACCGAGAATGGGAAACCAAGCCAAATACTCTTTGATCTGCTCTACGGATCTGTGTAGAGATACATCACTGCTGAATTCAATTTCTTCATACTTCTTCTTCATCAAGTGTATTGAAGTGACCTGACATTGTAACAAGACAAATGCATGCGCAACTAAACGAAAGTCTTTGCCATCCTTGTCTTCTAAAGAACGACGTGCCACCTCAAACAAATCGCGGATGACATATGGCACCACAGGATGGTGGTTGAACAAAGCTTGGTATTTAGATCGAGATGAATTCCAGTAATTTAGAGCATCATCCAGCCTTAAATCAACTGAGTTACCGACCCTTTTTAGTTCAGTGCATAACACATTGACAAAGATATCTAATTCGGTGCAAAGAACACCACTGTCTAAGTCTGTAATGCTTCCCTGATCAATACGGTCAACTAATTCCCTCAATAGTGTGGCAGCAGAAGAATCAATGGTGAGGCCTTGTACTAGTTGTTCTTGAATAGCGAGGTAAGGTTTTGGCCATTGGTTTGACCCATCGTCTTCGTCGTCCTTGGATGGCGTGAGCCATGGTGCTCGTATATCTTCCCCCTCTTTCATAATGGAAGTTGAATCTCTCCGATCTATTAGTTCTTCTTGTATTTGAGTAGACATTGTTGCAACTTCCTCCTTCTTCTTATCATCAACCACCTCCTCTACCTTATTGGTATCATTTGCCATATTTTTATCATACAGTTTCAAACAAGCATTTAAATCCTTAAATTCCATTTCCTCATAATCACCATCATCATAATGAATACACCAGAACTTTTGTTGAGTATTGTAGTTTGTTATTGTGCCGAAGTATAATTGTTTGTCAAAAAATTTGGCTATACGTTTGTTTACTAAAGAAGGGCCGGATGATGCTGTGTATTTGTTAGAATTTTTAGTACGTGCCATGCTTGGTGTTGCAGGGTTGTCCTTCCTCTGGATTTGCATGCTTGTGCCTCCTCTTGATTTAGACCTCGATTTTTGGACTGATTGATATGGACATACCAACAAAGATACATGTCCTAATATCATGGGATTCAACATGCAACCTCCCTCATGGACCTCCGAGTGTGCTCCGTAACCCCGCCTTGCTCATATATCCACACGTCATGATAGAATTCCTTGGAGTCAAAATACAGGTGCCACCTCGCTCCGCAACCACAATCCATACCAACTATCAACACCCACACCACCAGACACCACCCCACCCACATTCACGTATACAACACCAAAAAGAATAATACTAAAACAATTAAACTTAATATCAATATCAAACCCAATTGACATTTATTCTTCGTCTTTAATAACTTGCCAAGTTTACCCATGACTACACCCAATTGTTCTTCAGCATCTGATAAATCTTCTTCGAGATTTTGTAACATTCTATTTTGTGTATCTATTTCTTCATGGATTGTTTCAGCCTATGATTGTATTGGTATTTGTTTAAGATGGGATAGGGTGAGCATGAGATATGTGAAAGAAGAGAATGACGGCTGATAAGGAGACGGTGGACGGTGCCGCCCGAAAAAAGTGCACATCATATGCACAAAATTTTCCACATCATATGCACACCTCCGGCACACCGTCTAAACACAACCAAAACTTACCATATATCCAACCCTCGTAACAGCCATATCCAAATCAGTCAAAGTATCATCCTGCTGTTTCATCATTAATAACGTTTCCGCTCTTTCCGAATTTCCTTCTTCTAAATCTTGTGCCTTGGAGTAGCCATTCCTACTACTAATTGGTATTGCACGAGAAGAAGAGATGGCAGTTGCTACATTATCACTTCCACTTCCTTTACCAACACCACCCTTTCTCCGTTCCCTCAAAGCTAACTCATCATTCCTAATCTTCTCTTTAACACTCTCACTATTCATATCTAATTTAATCTTAACTATAGTATCACTACTCATATTTACAAACTCTTTGCGATCATTTAATTCCTTATTTGTAATATGAACAAATTTACTACGGTTATTGGTAACAACTTTAATGGTGGTTGTTAAATCATTTATTGTTGATTCGCATTGTTTGATATATCGTTTTAATTGTTTTTTATATTCTTTTAATTCAGGATTTATGGATGTATCAGTTGTTTGGACTAGTTGTAGGTAGGTTGTAAGTGTTGATGATGTTAATGTTAGTTTTTGTTCAAGATCGGTACGGAATATGTAGAATGGATCATCTTCGGATATGTATGACTTTTTATTCTTTTGTGTGTTTGGCGTTTGTGCTCCAATATAACTACCATTATCTGTGTAGTTATCGTTAGTATTGTCATCAGCATCTAACGATGTCGATGAGGTAAGCGGTACGCCCAAGTCGGAATTATCAATATTATTATTCGATGATACAGTACGTTTCGAAACTCTACTAAATTTGGATGATACTGATGCACCTGATGAGATTAGTTTACTCTTTGTGGTGGAAGTTATATGTGAAGAGGCAAGTGATATTTCATCCATACCGTTATCATTATCGTCGGCTGTTGATGCGATACTGTAATCTGTTTGTGGTGATAAGGGGTGGAATGCTGCTGCCATTGTGTATATTGTTTTGTTTGTTGGGTGTGTTTTATATTGTTGAGAGTTGATTTTGTGAGCTGTGCTTGGATTCGTATACAGATTGATATGTAGATTGATATTCGGATATTACAGATGAACCCTATGGTGATATTTACGCTATTAGTGATGTTGTTATGGAGAGATTCGTGCCGCTAGTAGAGGGCCGCTATTGATTGCTTGAATGATGATAATTGTTGTTGCTATCGTACTTTGTAATTTTGTACTCGTTTGTCTGGTTTAAAAGATACGGTATCTTCACCAACAGGTAAAAACAACCATGAGATTTCTACTACTACTACAAAAGCGGCCTCCTACTTTAATCTGAGACCATCTATGAAGCCCTCTCGTCGTCTACTATACGTCAATAATACCAATAATATCCTGTAGTGATTTATTTAGAAGATGGAGTGCAAGGGAGGACCCTAGCAACACATCAAATCACATAACCATCCCATTTCTCAACAACTACCAGCCCTATGATGATGATTCTTGGCGTTTAAGAATGCCCTCACTGTCCTCTACCCATTTATGGTAGTATTAGCGTCAATAAAGGACCTCGAAATGAAAGTTGCTCAACTCGAGCAAGGGGTGCAAAGTGGAAGAGCAGCTCCAATTTGACTGTGGATTAGCTTGTTCGAAAGCTGAGATCAAACTCAACATTTATTAATTACGTGACAATAAAAACAATCACAGTTCGTCCGTCCTATCGGACTCACAATAATACAGAATGAATAATAATTAGAAATAACAAAAGAAATACAGAATGTTTGAGAAGAAACAATAAAATAAGAGATTCACAGCTCGACTATCGTCTCGCAAGTAAAGAGATTAGACACTTATCATTAATGGTCGATGTATAAGACCAACACAGTTCGTGGCACAAGGCCACTCACAACGGCCTACGGCCTGAATACAGTTAGTTTTACTGGTTGATGGTATAGCCGTGCCGGCACTAGTAGAGACAGATTGGTACGATGATGATGAATGTTAATTCAAGTACTAATAGTGGTTAATTTGTGGCACCATCTACTGCTGCTGCAACATCCACACTACTACCACAACATCCAAATCATGTTTGTTGGTACGTGATGGTAATAATGTCAATTGGTACTGCTGGCAGTGTTTATTGTTTGGAATGGATTAAATGTTAATTGGTACTGATGATGATGATGATATGATACACCAACTAACCCCACCACCGAGAGAGTGTTGGTAAGATCGACCGAAGGGAGATATTACCAACACGAACGAGGTGTACGACGACGCCGTTAGGCCAAAGGAGAAGTGATAGACATACTTACATTAAGAATGACTGTAATTTCCCTTCGTGAGGCGATAGCCGAACTGTGTGTGTGTCTTGTACCTCACGTTCGTTGATTAAGTGTATTGGCGAGTGCTTGCACGAGCTGTGTGTCTCTTATATTAACATTCTCAATGCTAGGTGTATTGGTGAGTGCGGTAGCACGAGCTGTGGGTATTATTAATTGGTAGTATCATCAAATCACGTAATTTTTGGGATTAAGATTGGCTTTAAAATGGGCATCTTGGGATGTAAATCTGGCAATCTACACCCGTACCGAGTTGAGTCTATTGACAATGGGTTGTATTTAGACGCTGTAAGTGCCATCAATCGATAGAGGAGGGTGTGGGGATTACAAAACACTACGAATTATATTAATTGGGGTAGTAGAAGAAAAGTTATGACTACTCTAGTGGTGGAGGAGTGGTGTAAGGGTACCCTCTTGGATGCAACAACAATATAAGATACTTTATACAACAATATACATTGTGATAATGATGTTTAAGGATTGGTAGTATCGTTTACGTCACGAGAATTAACATGTTTATCATTTTTTTTTGAGATTTTTGAGGGTGGTATGAGGTGATGGTGATATTTATTAGGTGGAGGGGTGGGGGAGCGAGTTGCACATGTTTTGGTGGTAATTCAACAATCTAATATATATTCACCACCTCTGTACAAAGTTGTATGGTCTAGATCATCGTGGTTGAGTAGCATTACTCCATTTTAGTAATTGGGTGGTATTTTTCTGTCAAAAATGTTATGGTATCCATGTGTGGATGTTCATTATGCACCCAGCATAAGAGTGACATATGTTTTGATGATGCAGCATTGTTCTCGGATATATCAAGAGGTGTTGTATTGATTGTTATGGTCCTGGTGTATGTTGTGTTGACGCAATCATATGTCTAGCGACGGGGTGGTGTTTTGAGTGTTGAAAGTGGGTACAGTAAATCACGTCGGATGGTCATTATGCACCCAGGATGTGAGAATGATCATATGTTTTGAGCTTTGTACATTGTTCTTTGACATACAAAGAGGTGTTGTGTTCAATTTTGTGGCCAGGATGTATGTAGTTTGGAAGCAACATATATATAGCCAAGGGCGTTGGTGTTATTTCTCTGCCGAGAATGGTGGGGAGAGAAACGATAAGAGAGCATACAACAACAACTACCACAACTAAATACTAGACGAATTAAAACAATAATATTGTTACTTAATTTAATGGATCTATGTACATATGATATAATTCTCAGTTGATTGTTGTATAAAATACCCAGGACATCCTTCATCTTATTCTCCTTGAATTTATCAATCAAATCTATACAACCACACACCCAACTAACACCCACACTCACGTATACAACACCAAAAAGAATAACACTAAAACAATGAAACTTAATATCAATATCAATCCCAATTGACATTTATTCTTCGTTTTTAATAACTTGCCAAGTTTACCCATTACTACACCCAATTGTTCTTCCGCATCGGATAAATCTTCTTCGAGATTTTGTAACATTATATTTTGTGTATCTATTTCTTCATGTATTGTTTCAGCCTATGGTGTATTGATTGTATTGTTTTAAGTATGAGAGGATGAGCAAGAGATATATGAAAGAAGAGAACGAGGAGACGATGCTGCCGGGAAAAAGTGCACATCATATGCACAAATATAACACACCCCATACACCCAGCACACAACATAACAAAACTTACCATATATCCAACTCTCGTAACAGCCATATCCAAATCAGTCAAAGTATCATCCTGCTGTTTCATCATTAATAATGTCTCTGCCCTTTCCGAACTACTACTATTATTACCCTCTTCTAAATCTTGTGCCTTGCTATATCCATTCCTACCACCAATGGGTGTTGCACGAGAAGAAGAGATGGCAGTTGCTACATTATCCCCACCATTGCCGCCATTCTTACGACGCTCCCTCAAAGCTAACTCATCATTCCTAATCTTCTCTTTAACACACTCACTATTCATATCTAACTTAATCTTTACTATAGTATCACTACTACTATCTACAAACTCTTTGCGATCATTCAATTCCTTATTGGTAATATGTAAAAATTTACTACGGTTATTGGTAACAACTTTAATTGTTGTTGTTAAATCATTTATTGTTGATTCACATTGTTTGATATATCTCTTTAATTGTTTTTTATATTCGCGTATTTGATGTGTGTTGGTTGCTGTATCAGTTGTTTGGACTAATTGTAAATAGGTTGTAAGTGTTGATGATGTTAATGTTAGTTTTTGTTCAAGATCGGTACGGAATATGTAGAATGGATCATCTTCGGATATGTATGACTTTTTTAGTTGGGTGTTTGGTGTTTGTGCTCCGATATAGCTACCTCCAGTTTCGTTATCTGTATAGTTATCATTAGTATTGTCATCAGCATCTAACGATGTAGACGAAGTCAGCGGCACGCCCAAATCTGAATTATCAATATTATTCGATGATACAGTACGTTTCGAAACTCTACTAAACTTGGATGATACTGATGCACCTGATGAGATTATTTTACTCTTTGCAGTTGTGGTGGTAGTTATGTGTGAGGAGGAGGCAAGTGATATTTCATCCATACCGTTATCATTATCGGTTGTTGATGCAATACTGTAATCTGTTTGTGGCGAGAGAGGGTGGAATTGTGCTGCCATTGTATAATGTGTGTTGTTTAGTAATAGATATTGGTAGTAGTAGGAGGCATACAAATTCTCTTGAGTATCAATTCGTCATCGTTGCAATTATTCAATTTCACTATGGGGCCTGTTGCGGGGTATCTTCGTATCCGTAAAAAGCACCGTGTATTGAAATAGAAGTAGTAATGTGCGAGACGAAGATGATACTCGTAATATGATGCTCTCTTGGTTTATTGTAATATCGGCAAACTTCATTCTCCATGGTGGTATCTTTGGCGGTGAAGTTGTTGCAATGGCTTTCACACCTCCGATATCTTTTACTTCATCATCGATATCTTTTGCAACAGATCTTAGTAGACAACAAAGAGGAAGATATGGTACTAATGATATCTTTAGTAGATCTTCATTGCAACAGCATGGTGGTATCGACAACAGTCTATTATCAGCACATGTATCAGATTCACAACAAGATACCACATTATCAAATCATGTCAAAGTTGGTAGGAATACATATTATCGAACAGGAAGTAAAGACAATACTACTATCATGAACAACAAACAACCAGTACCTCCCAATACTAACGATGATCAAAGTAATAATAGTGATATAATAAGTCCAGATATTATACCATCAACAGTATTTGATCGAGTTGTTAATGCTAGATATGCATGCACTCGTTTCCTTAGACATAAAGAGCCAAATGAACTTATACCAAACAACTCTACAGCATCACAACAACAGCAACAACAACCAAAAGCATCAATATCAAACCCATCAATAATACAAAAGGCACAATCCTGTCTATCGCTATCACACCGTTCACCAACTGGATTTAATGCACAACCATATTGTATAATATTAGTACATACACAACAAATGAAAGAAGAATTATCACAATATTGTTTAGGTAGGAATGCTGATAGAGTTAGGGATTCAGATTGTACTGCTGTTTTTTTAGCTGATCGAGAGTGTGGTAGAGATGGTGATCGATTTGTTAAGTTTTTGATGAAGAATATGGATACTAACGAATTGTCAAGTAGAACTGATGATAACAAGGAATCATCAAGTAATGGTGATGAGAAGAGCTCTGAGATATCCACAACAACATCTACTACAAAGACAACATCACGAACACGACGTCCACTATCATCAAGAGCATTACTCAAATTACGATTACTAATACTACTATTCTCAAGTGGATATCCATTACCACAATTCCTATCTATACCAATCTCATTCTGTATACGATTAGGAGTATCCATACTCTCCTTCCTAACACGAACATTATATTCACTCAAACTTAAATACAAATTATTCAATAAGATCCTACCCTTCAGGAATATACAACTATTACCAACATTAACTTCATCTACAACATGGTCACAGAAGAATACAATGTTAGTTGCAATGACATACATGTTAGGTTGTACATCGAACGGGTTGGCAACATGTCCAATGGAGGGGTATGATGCACATGGTATATGTAAAGTGTTGAATATACCACGGGGAAGGTTTACTATACCTATTATTGTTAGTACTGGTATGCCATATCATAATAGTAGGCAGAGTAGTAGTATGAGTGTAGAAGGAGAAGAGGAAGAAGAAGAGACTGATGATGTAGGTCTAAGTCATGGTAGTGAGGATATGTCACCTCGATATCCATTGGAGGAGGTTGTGTTTGGTAATACATTTGGGATGCAACTTTAGATATTATCAATAGTAAAGTAAAGATACAAACTATAATCTTACATTAAACCTTAGGATACTTCTGTCTCACTTCATACCACCAACTTCTTTAAACGTCAGCTTTACTCTGCTGATCCTCCTCATTCATTCCCAATTGACAAGCATACCCCGCCTTTCTCTTTCGTAGTTGACGTAAATCTTGTTCCATATCGGCAATAGCATCGGCATCCTCTTCATTCTTCAAATCCTTACGAAGTTCACTAATCTCTCGACGAGTCATACTCCACATCTCCATTAAGTGTTTCTCTTTTGTCTGTTTTTCAGCTTCCAATTCATACTTGGTCTTTTTTCTTGCTGGAATTGTAATACTGGTTTTACTACCACCACTCATCGTACCCGTACCAATTGTAGCGGCATCGAATAACTTCATTCCAGTGGGTACATCTCCCAATTCTAATAGGATTGCATTCTCCTTTGGATGTTTAAATTTCATATGATTCTTTAAACCACCGGTGCCTTGCTTGACACTAATATCTTTACCACATAAACTACATCGTGCTGTTGTTTTTTTATCGGGATGATATTCTGGATCATACTTCATAAAATGCGTCCAGAACCTGTGATGTTAATATTATATAAGAAGATGATACAAAGATGGTACATAAGATGTGAGCACAAGTTATGATCAGTATAATAAACCGCGTATACTCAAACCGTAGACGATACATGCACATCTCAATACATACATGCACCATAATAACGATAACAAACTTACCGTGACTTGACATTATCAGGCTTGATAAGATGCAACACTTCACCATCATTCCCTGTTGGTGGTTGTGGTTGAGGCAGTTCTGGAGGTGGAGGGGCTGGTGGAGAAGAAGATTCGGTAGCGGCGGCGTCAGTCATATTGATATTATTTGCGGTAGGCATGAAGGAGTCGATATAAAAGATATCCTCTATCAGCAATGATATCGTGTATTGTGATCTATTGTGATGGATAGCAACGTAACGGCAACACCGATTTTTGTGATGAGGTTGTTCTTCTGTCGAAATTTTGCGCACAATAAATCCACGCACAAATTTTAACTCTCTCAACACAAAGCTCAAAGCATCAATAGACCATTGTTGATATCGCCCCCCTTCTCCCCCGCCGCCCCAATAATATATCCAAATGCCATCAACTGAAGAATTAGCGCCTTTACCACCCACCGAGTACGATGAAGGTCTACAGCCACAAGAAGAACAACCACCAGCCCTTCCTCAAGTTGATGCCGAGGGAAATTTACTTGCCACCTCAACAACACCCAAGAAGAAACGTAATAAGAAGTTGTAAGTTTATATATTTTATTAATAAATGGTGCATGAGATGTGTAAATGTGTATATTAATTATGTGTCTAATCCCCATTTACCTCTCTTTCCCATCAATACATCATACCTATACACACACAGACCATTAACACCCCATGAGGCAATCACATACTCCCACCGTGGCATCTACGTCGATATCGAATCCGGTGAACTCCGTTGTTCCTGTAATCACAAACCCTGTGATAAATGGGATATGTACGGATACAATCGTCACTTTACATTCAAATGTCACAAGAAGTATGAAGAAGAACGATTAGACGAGCATGAACTGGCACGTCTCAAGGCTGCCAAGGAACAATACTTGCGTATCCATCCACAGATTGAGGAACCATCAATCCGTAAGAAACGTAAACTAAAGGCGGGTGAGAAGATATTAGGTCCCGATGAATTACGTGTACAGGAACGTCATTGGATGGAAATGTGGAAAGATTCCAAAAATGAATTAAAGCAATTACGTGAAGATTTGAAGAATGAGATGGATGATGATGTTCGTGCTGAATTGATGGCTGATATTGAGGGGTTGAAGAAGAGGAAGGGTGATTGGGCTAAGTTGTTGGGTCTTACTGAGGCATCGTCATCGGAGACTACTCAGACTGCCGTGTTGTAAGGGGAGAAGAATGTTGAGTATTACTTAAATTTTGGGGAAATGGGGATTTGATTGTACTGTAGTTTAAACATGTCTTGTGTTCAAGTTATTAGGTTTGAAGTTGGTATAAAACCGTAGTGGACACTATATTGTGAGACGTTTTGAGATTAGGTTGTGGTTGCCGAGGGTAGATGGCACAGATTTAATCCATACTTACTTAGTTGAAGTTTAACCTTTACAAAGATACAAGCCACCTCCGTCTAATGATATACAAAAGTAAACCAAAGGGCATAAGGTTCGGTTATACATAATAGATAGGAAGGGAGTAATTCAATAAACATAGCATATAAGATGCTGCTTATAATGATGAATCCCCAGTGAGAAGTAACATAAAGTATTCTTACATTAGTAGTTAGTTGCTTTGGAATTCGCCGCATGTGTTTCTCATTGAAACTGCTGTTGCTGTTGAGCGAGCATCATTTGTTGCATTTGTTGTTGATAAAGTTGTTGTTGTAAAGCTGGGTCCATTGCTTGCATTTGGCTTTGTTGCTGTTGCATGAATTGAAGTTGCTGCTGCTGAAGTTGCTGTTGTTGGAAAAGTGCCTGTTCTTCCATCGATAGAGTCTGCCCTGTTGAACCAATTACTTGATTAGTAGTACCTCCATTACCAACAGCAGTGGTAGGATTGACATTAGCACCACTACCTCTACTACGAACTAATGCTCTTCTAACAGGTTCTAATAATACCTTTAACAATGGTAATGCCACACTCCGGATGGCTCCCAAATTGGCTTCTGGTAGTGTAACAAACGTAACCACTAATGGTGCCATGTGTACATGAACCAATGTACAGTTGTCGTATGTTGCCGTAACTGTGCGTATATGATCCCCCATTCCCAATGGTGATAATAGTGGATGAGGTGGCTGCACATGTGGGGGTATACTATCCTCACCATCATTATCTGACTTCTTCTCCTCTCCCTTCATTCCTTTATTAGCTTCCTTCTCAGCTGCAACAGCGGCGGCAGTACCAGCAGCACTGGCTGCCATAACATGTGGAGGCACTGCACTAACAATTGTTGCCCAGACAGTTTCAATACTACTTAATACTTCTTCACTCATACTACCTGAATGACTAAAATTGACATCATGTGGATTTTGAAGTTGTGTTGCCGTATGTGCTGAGCCTAATGAGCGTGATAATCCGACACCTTCATTGGTACCTACTAGTAATGCTCTTATTGGTAGTGGTTTAGAATTATCATTGGTAGTTGAACTGTTGTCAACGGGTAAAGTAGCAGCTGAGGATGATGTATTGTTGGTTTGTTGTTGAGATGGAATTGATGTTGTTGGTAGATGTCCAGAAGCGGCATTCAATCTATCCACGAGATAATCTAGAGCATTTAGAGTTTCCGATGGTAGAATTCCCCTGTTGGCAGATTGTTGTTGCTGATCTGTCATGATATATCGATTAAGAAGTACCAAGAGACGGACCATCTATCTCTTTTATGAGAGTTGAAGCGGTATCCTAACTAAACTCAGCACACCGATTATGATTGACGATGCGATTGTTTTGATTGGCAAGCAACTTGATTGCAATTATCTAGAGAGGTAATAACAGTACTGTTGGATATAGCGACATCAATCACAAGCTTATAATATAGGTGATTACTCATATCTTGATTTGATTAGTGTTGAGAGGGTATCCTTTTCACAATATTATTGCATTGCAAATTACAATACATCAACATCATAACATAACATCACTTCAATCCATCATGCCATCATCGTCAATGCAGAATAGTCAATTCAATACAGCTATAACAATAGCTTTATTCATTGCACCCATCATTTACTTATCAAGACAAAAGAAACGATTAGCTAAAGATAGTCAAACATATCAAGCAGAACGAGAAGCAGAGGTTGCATTCCTATCTGCACAAAACAGTTCAGCTCATCCACTCCGTCCTCCACTACCTGATATATTACGAAGAGTATTATCAAGATGTAAATTTGCATACCTCAGTACAGTTGACGCTGCATGCAATAGTTCACATCTATCATTAATGAGATTTACGTATGTAGCATCCGAAGAGGTAATAATAATGTCAACTAATAGAAAGACGAAGAAGTATGATATGTTAGAAAAGCAGAGTGGTGTGGCATTATTGATACATAACTTTCAAGAAGTATCTCCTCCGACATCACCAAAGTTGACTGGGGAATACTCTATTACATTGAATGGTTCTTGCTCAGTAGTAAAGGATGGTAAGTTTATATTAGGGTATATGTGGAACTATACTTGTATACTAATCGGTTATATATATGCTCTGTACAATACACTACATATGATCACAATAGTTGTCTTGGCTGAGAAGTATAGAGATCTCCATCTCAAAAACAACCCAGAGTACCCTCAGTTCATTGTAGGTAAAGATATTGCAATGTTAAGGGTTGACGTTTTAAGTGCACGAATTTGCAATATAAATGATGAGGTAATTAAATGGAATGTCGGGTCCGAATCAACAAAGAAACTAACCTCTCAGGCGTCGCAGCAGTTTTAAAAGACACATCAGACTTATGAATTCGAGTATTTTATGTAATAGAGAGAGGTCAATAATGTGAAAAAAGTATGGCATAAGACTCTGGGCTTTACTTCTTGTCAACATAGTGTAATGTACATAAT
>Ga0075437_11899_pt2 | contig 25105 bp, 17 predicted proteins | sample MintriMetagenome_FD_74266 | JGI IMG/M metagenome (GOLD analysis project Ga0075437, IMG submission 74266) | Marine eukaryotic communities from Monterey Bay, USA to study complex ecological interactions - Minidiscus trioculatus and... | ecosystem: Environmental > Aquatic > Marine > Unclassified...
TAAAAAGAGTAGGGATATAGATGCCCTCTTTTACGATGGCAAGGATTGGAACGACAATATAGATGATAAGATTGTTCTTGCCAAGGCTATTATTGATAGAAAGGAATTAGTAAATAGAGAAGAAAAGATTCCAGTTGATAATATTGCAAGACAGAAGCAACAGTATCAGGATTCAGTTAAGCAGGGATGTTTTGGAGATGCAATACATTTTGGTATGAAATTAGTCATTACACTTAAAGTTGCACGGGAAATGCTGTATGCGGAGAGGGTCTTGATTGAGATTGCTGCTCTTAGCAGACGTGTACATGGACAAGAACATAGAATTACAAAACAAATTGAATATGATTTATGTGAAATGAAGCGTCGATTGGTAATACTTGTTACAGAAAAGGAAGTTCTTGGTCTACATCAATGTTTAGAATACTTGGATAATGGAACGAAGATGAGAGTTAAAGGTCCAATTGGAACACCACGGGATGAAGAAAGTGAAAAGACATTCATCATCAATACATTCTGGCCCACGATAGCAAAGGATGGAATTTTGCCACTCTTCACTCCAGGAACACCAGTTATATGTCATGGACTAGACAAACCATTTACATACGAAGGCAACCCATGTGAATATGATTTATCCCATCTCAATGGTAAGATTGGTGACATTAATCGACTTAGAGATGAAGGTATTTCATTAGAGCACCCGACAATTTATTTCGAAGATACCAACTTGAAACCATGTGCAGTCCCTCACAGTCACATACGGATCTTGTTTGATTTACCTGCGGCTGAAGAAGTGGGTTTAGAAGCCATCAAGGAAGGAGGAAAGAATAAGGATGGCGAGGGAAAGATGCAATTACCTAAGCCAAAGAAGAAAAGGAAAGACAAAGACAAGAATAAGAAGAAGGATGACGACGTATCTATGGAAAGGGAATCTCCAGATGTGGCATCTCTAGCAACTGTACTCGGAGTTGTGTTGGGAGCAGGCTGTCTCTTCGCAGTTTATCTAAAACTGTGTGGTGTGTGGTAATAGTAATAAACTTGTAGACCGATAATAAAAATAGATAACTCATACAGATATTTTGGTAACTACCATAGGGTATCCTCTAACATTTTGAATATGAATATACTGAATCATAAGCTCATATTATACCCTCTAGCAGATGTATGAGAGGTATAAACTATACTTTAGGGCATGATATGAATCTGATCGTATGTTCACACATACACATGCTCATTCTATCCGTGCTCATGAGAAAATGATGGGGATTAAAATTGGTAATTGGCGATAGAACGACTCTGTATTGGTTTGCTTGCTATTAGTATCAAATAGGTACATGCTTCCGATGACTATATAGGATTTGATATGCGTGACAATATGCCCCATATTGATTATTTTTGACGCTTTTTCATAGTAGGTGAGAGATACTATCTAACTTTGGTACAAGAATTATTCATACATTATTTTGTTGCTCACCTCATGCTTATCTTATTACAATACTGCCCTCATCAACATTGCATAAGTTATTATTACTCCTAAACATTCTCATCAGTATTGCATTAGTTATTATTTATTACTCCTAAACTTTCATTTTATACGGATACAATTTCAATTATTAGTAGTAGCAGAGTTACAACAAATTATTATCTAGAGATATTATTAGTATTTGAGTTGCAATTGCAAAGCCCCATAATAATAAGGGCATTAGTATGAACATCAATAATAGATCACTAGGAAAACAAACTCGCTATCCCGGCCGTGGGATATTGTGGCTGGTTGTATTCCCTATATTATCTTTCATCACATCATACATGAGTACAGTGCAGCTATCACCGCTATACGAAGGATGGAAAGAAGCTACTTTTTATTCATCGGATAGTACTTCCACTGCTACTACTCGACCTAGGATTGGTATTCTAGCAAGCTATATTGAAAGTAACATGTGGAGTCCAAAGGAAAGAGATATAAAGCTCCAAGCTCTCTTTGATCAGATCACTAACCGACAATGTTATGCACATTTATGGAATTATGACTTTATCCTCAATCAAACACGTGAATTATCAGGAAGCAATAGTAGTAAGTGGTGGTTAGAGTATGGGGCGTGGGATAGAATACCACACCTTCAGGCGGCCCTTCCTAAGTATGATTGGGTACTTTACGGTGATTTAGATTATATCATTAAAGATTATTCGAGACCGTTAGATTCATTCATTAAGGAGTTCGAAATGTATGGACTGAATAATACACAAGTATTAATTCCAGTTGATGATAACGAAGCCGATATTCCAATAGCATTCTCTTCTTTTGCAATCATGATAAAGAATGGTCCATTTGGTAAGAAACTACTTGAGAATTGGAGAACATTTGCGGCAGGTTTATGTCCAAATGGAAACTTTGAATCAAAAACTAAATCATACGAATGGTACCACTGTGATCAACCTGGCTTGTGGTATGCTTTAATGCAGACTCATAAGGAGTTTTATCCAAACGATGCCCACCATAGACCAAATATAGCCCAATGCAATGAGGATACTGGATATATACAAGACGATTATTGGTTAGGTTTTAGGGAATACTTCACAAAAGTTGGGTACAAAGTCGGCAACTATGGTGAGCATCTTAGTAGAGTGCCAAAGGATCAAGCAATCATTTGGTCAAAAAGTAGCAATCAATCAATGTCCGGTTTAGGAGTTAATCGTAATTGGTCCTTTAAGGATAAGTACAGAGAACATGCCTTTGCCTTTCACTGGAATAAACCAAGTTCCCAATGGGATCCTGATATGCAGCGAACACTAGCCGTGTGTAAAGAAATACATGGATGCTTTGCCAGAATGAACAATGAAACCTTACAGATCGAATCGGGTTGTAGTAGTGGTATGCCGAAGAATAGGGCCCTAGTCAAGAAGGATGTTAATAGTGCGAAGCCAACCACGGCTGAACCATCTTCGGCATCGCCTTACAAGAAAGATGAGATTTCATATGCGATGTGTGTACCACCGAGGAACCTTATTCATGCATACGCTCAGGGTATGATGCAATCTTCTGAAGCCGAGGTAACATTTTGCCATGTAGACGAACTAAGCTCAAAGGACAAGCAGTTTCTTTCTCATGTACCCAACTCAAGGATCATGGATCTGAAGGACTATATACCGGAGGGTAACGATTTGAAGTTCTATCAATCATATCCTTGTAAAGTATTATGTGCACTTGCAATTGAAAAGCGTCTGGTAATTGTTATGGATAATGATCAATTACCGCTTATGTCACCAATATCAATGGTCAATGAAAATGTGGAGCAATTCCAAAAGACTGGTTGGTATCTCGGCCATGATACACAAAACAAACAACATTCGATCCCAGCTTTAATTAAATCACAGAACTTTTCAGACTGGGTATCCGAAGCATATGGAAGCAAAACATATTTCAACTTTATAACAAGAGTGAAGAGCTCCGCAATGGGTAGAATCAATTCGGGCTTCGCTGAGTCAAGTCTATTCATTATTGATAAGGAGCTGAAGGCTGGGACGATACGCGTACTGCAAGACATACACAACGACATTGACGTAGCCAAGATGATTTATAAGGCACAGTATCACGATGGAGATAAAGACGTGTTTTGGATGGCATGTTTCCTCACTGAGGAAGACTGTTCATTGAACCCTTGGTCGATGGGAACTTTGGGGCGAGCCGTAGAGGGAAAATACTGTGAACCGATTGGATATGGCGTAACACATTTCCACCCATATGAATCTCAATTGCAGCACCCCCGTTTAATCTCAATACAAGGATGGATTGTAAGGTTAGGAGTAGACAGCAAGGACTTTGACAAATACTACCATCATGCTCCCCCTCCTCGTAATAAAGAATTGGAGAGCGATGAATTGAGTCGTAACACTACTTGGACGTTCTCAGAGCCATTGCTCTTTGAGGAGCAAGTGGAGCGGATTGAAAAGGGGGAATACAAATCAAAGTTAAGTTCTCTGCAAAAGGTAATGGACCCAGAGTACGAATACCGTGGTATAAAACTCTTTTATGACGTCTCGAAAAGGCGAAATACATTTGCCAACCAGGGTAGAGAGATACTGAAGAACCTACCTAATGAGAGTTCATAAGAAGACAGATGAGAAAATGGATAAAAAGAGAGTATAGATCCAACAGACAACAGTGGTACGTTTCTATGGTACAATCATCGAGCCTATGTATCTCTAATGGTGACATCTTACTCTAGGTGCACATCTTGTGCACAATTTTTTTTATGAGGATACCAAAAAGATACCGACCCAAAACTTCACTTGCTTTATACTAAAACTGCCATCAACGCAGCATCACTGCCAAGGGAATCAATGGCCTAATACTAACTGCCTCAAGCAGGATGTTGAGAATAACTACTATATTGCATAAAGACCACTGCCAAAGTTATCAATGGCCTAATCATACTGCCTTTATGCAAGTTGAATACAACCAAGTACTGCAAATCATGCATTTGATCTTCTCATCATGTCAATCAAAGTTATAATACTCTCAACATGAAGAGGTAGTTGAGTATTATTCACAAGGATTGTCAGTCGTTAGAATTAGAAGAACAGTCAGTATCAATAATATGGGTAGTTATGTATCACAGCAAAAGGGCAGTTCGAACAATCATAATGATGTCAAAGTTGCATTACGTCTTTTGCAATCCAATCCATATCATACCAATCACAATCGGAAGGGTGATAGTCGAGCACTCGGGATACAGCCTCGTCGACTCAATAGTGGGATATCATGGCTGTTTGTTTTCTCTTTTCTGACCCTTCTCACACTACGCGTCAATATGATACAACTGCCATCATTGTATGAAAGATGGCAAGTGCCTGCTATTTACATTGGCTCTCCATCGCCGCCCAAACATCAACAACAACATGCAGCGGATAGTACTACTACTCGACCACGGATTGGTATTCTAGCAAGTTACATTGAAAGTAAAATGTGGAGTCCAAAGGAAAGAGATATAAAACTCCAAGCTCTTATTGATCAGATTACCAACCGACAATGCTATGCACATCTTTGGAATTATGATTTTATCCTAAATCAAACACGTGAATTGTCAGGAAGCAATAGTAATAGTACAAAGTGGTGGCTAGAATATGGTGCATGGGATCGTATACCACACCTTCAGGCGGCCCTTCCTAAGTATGATTGGGTACTTTACGGTGATTTGGACTACATCATCAAAGATTATTCAAGACCGTTAGACTCTTTCATTAAGGAGTTCGAGATGTATGGAGTTAATAATGTACAAGTATTGATTCCAGTCGATGATAATGAAGCCGATATTCCGAGATCATTCTCTTCTTTTGCAATCATGATAAAGAATGGTCCATTTGGTAAGAGACTACTGGAGAATTGGAGAACATTTGCGGCAGGTATGTGTCCAAATGGAAACTTTGAATCAAAAACTAAATCATATGAATGGTACCACTGTGATCAACCTGGTCTTTGGTATGCTCTGATGCAAACTCACAAGGATTTTTATCCAAACGATGCCCACCATAGACCAAATATAGCCCAATGTAATGAGGATACTGGATATATACAAGACGATTATTGGTTAGGTTTTAGGGAATACTTCACAAAAGTTGGGTACAAAGTCGGCAACTATGGTGAGCATCTTAGTAGAGTGCCAAAGGATCAAGCAATCATTTGGTCAAAAAGTAGCAATCAATCAATGTCCGGTTTAGGAGTTAATCGTAATTGGTCCTTTGAGGATAAGTATCGAGAACATGCCTTTGCCTTTCACTGGAATAAACCAAGTTCCCAATGGGATCCTGATATGCAGCGAACACTAGCCGTGTGTAAAGAAATACATGGATGCTTTGCCAGAATGAACAATGAAACCTTACAGATCGAATCGGGTTGTATGCCGACAGACATCGCAAACACAACCAACAGGCTGCACAAGGCTAGTGAGGCCGAGCTAGAAAAGACTTTTAAACGATATGTGGGAAGATATAGTTCAGGAAACCAACACCACCAGCAAGATCTCTTCTTCTTCCTGCTTGATTGATTCACTCTCTTCATCTGAATCCTGTATGGAAAGAGCAGAAGGTACTGTTTGTATCTTTCCTAAAGTGATCGTCAAGCAGGTATCAAATTATGAGGACTATAATAGGGAGCTAACTATGCACCATGAACTTTCGGATACGAGATATTTCCCTCAATTGTACGAGTTTGGGCAAGAAGACCAATCGTGTTTGACCTTATACATTGAAAACGTTGGTGATCATCAGAATCATCCCAATGTTTGGACCTCCAATTATACGTATTATTCAACATTCATTGATAACGCTTTTAGTATCTTTGAAGAGAAGCGTATTATACCGTTTGATTTGAATTTGTGCTGCAATATAATCGCTATTGGGTCGGAGATACGTATTATTGACTTTGGCAAGTATCGATTTGAGTCAAAGAATGACAAGCGTCGTCGTGAATCAGAAAAGATTCGATTGGAATTGTTAGAAGGGTTGACCATGAAATCCAACAGCATCAGGACAAATCCGTGTTTCAAAGTGGAGATAGAGTAAGAGCCAGATACAAGGGGAAGGGAAAGAGATGGTATAAAGGTACGATTGTGAGAGTTCGAGATGATTCAACATACGATATAGATTATGATGATGGAGATACTGACCATGCTTTGCCAGTGAAGTTTATCAGAAGGATGAGAAAGCAGTAGTGCACGTCATTTGTTCGTGATGTATAATAGTTGAGTAGAATTAAAGTAAGCAAAGTAAATCAGCTTATAATAATGTTAATTCGTTTAAGCCTCCTTATTTAAGACATATGTAATTGTTGGGGCAGGATGTTTCTCCTTCTTATATGCAAAGAAACTATCCGTCTTCTTGAATTTCTTCCATCCACTCTTAGGTGGGAAATTTAAGGCAGCACTACATGGAGCGACCCAGCAGATCTCTTCGACCTCGTTTATTAATACGATAATGGCCCATCCTTCGAATTCGAAAGGAACCTCATCGTCAACGTAATGCATTCTTTTGATCTTAAAATCTACCATGCCGCCTGTATTAAAATACTCGAAGCACCTTCCGCTGATTAGCTCATCTTTTTTACATGTACCTCCAATATTATAACTTCTATCATTCACTACACATTCTGCATCTGATAATTTGATATGCTTTATACAAGAATGCAAGAGGGCCTCCTCTGTTTGCTGTATGCTTACCTTTACAAACTCTTTTGGGAAATCTGGATCATCCAAATTTGGATAAGGATATCCTGGATTGTATAGAGGACCTCCGTCGGGAAATGCCGCATCAGATAATTCATGAAGCATTGCAGGCAATACCTTTTCTAAATGACTCTCTGTAAACATCGTTTTATTATATGGAGGATCCATTGGTAACCGTAGTATACCCCAGATATAGTGGACACCAGCCTCAACTGCTTTTTTCAAATTTGTTTCATGCGATATAACTACCGAGTCAATAAGTAAATCAACATCAATAGAGAGCTCTTTCTCTTTAACTTTCAAATGTTTAAAGTAATCCAATAGCACGCAGTCACATAGATTCGTTCCGTCTACAAATTCATATTTGTCATAGAATTTTGCAACATTTAAAACATCACTTGCTTCCATCTTACGTGCAGCAACAGGGTTGTCAACAAAATCAATAGCTGCTTCCCAAAACTCTAGCGTGATGTCAGGAAAGGTGATTGTTCTAGTATCCGACTCTTTCATCGGTGTAGACAACATTGTATCTATGTATTTAGATTTGTTGGCTAGTGATGTTGCATAATACCATTTTGTAACCTGATCTTCACCACTGCCAAGTATCACTTTAAGATCGGGGTCGCTAGAACGCAGATGATGCTTATTATTATCTATCTCAACCTTAGTCTCAGTATTAGTATCTTTACTGCTCATATTATTATTGTTATTTGCAACAGAGGGCCAATCAAAATGTTATATAAATTAGTTATATCTCTCAGTCAAAAAAGAGGCTATATCTCTTGTATTGTTATGACGACGTGGCTGTGCGAAAAAGATCCTTTATGAGAGATGTTCCGCTATATGTGTTGTCATCACTATTCAGGCTAATAGAGGTACATAGACAAAGGATGCTTTGACGTTATGTCCTTGCTTTGACCTCACAACTCTCGGCTCTCGACCCAATTTTTGGAGGATACGCCTCAGGTTGTGGGTGGTATCCTGCTAAATATTGCATAAGACCAATTTCCCTAGAGGAAATTGCATAGCGGGTTAAATTGGGGAGGGATGGAGCTTAGGATGGATGATAGTGCACGGATGCCTTAACATCTATGCGCAATAATGGTGTAGAATTAAAGTAATCAAAGTAAATCAACATATATCTCCCCAGTTTTACTATGTTTAAGCTTAAATTCGATAACATTACATATTCCCCTGATTACTTCTTTCCCTTCGACCAATAAAACCTAGTTAATGTGCCGATCCAGATAACAAATCAATATGAGTTCCCGTCGTGTTCATTTGGATGATATCCAAACTTTGATATTCCTCAAGACACTGCTTTAATTGTTGATCTGTAAATCCCTTCCTCAAGACCATAGCTTCGACAAGCTTGAGCTCAATCCGTGACGACCTGGATGATGTCGAATAGTCTCGGATAATGTTGAAGATTCGAGATGTGACATCCTCTCCGCCCCATTTACGTTTGGTTGAGCCTGGTTCTCCTCCACTTCCTCCCATATCATGGTCTGTTAAGCTTGATTTACTCATGTGAGTCAATCTATGGCGATGATATGAATATGGGGTTAGATAGGAATAATAGCACATGATACATTAGATACGATTGTATAGGACATAGACACAAGTGCACAACACACACTTACCGGATAGCCTCATCTACATCCTCACGAGCAACATAGTCCGAAAAACGAAGACGGGCAAGACCCTGACTTAATCTCAAAATAGATAGTAGCTGACGTGCTGTCATTACAGTCTGATCTCCATTCTTGGTCTGTTTGCCCGTAGGAGTTCCCTGTGACCGCAGACTGACATACGCCTCGACAATATAGGGAGCAACATCAGCTGGGACGACGGGCTGGTGCTTCCTTGCACGAGAAATGTACTCTCGTAACAAACCAGAAGTTACCAATGGAGCTGATTGGTCGTTCTCTTCTTCTTGTTCCTTCTCGAGGCCAAACTCATCCTCTTCATCTTCATCCATGGGTATTGTATCTGCACCTCCATCATTCTTCTTGGTATCCGTTCCCTCATTTTGATGAACAAATGTCACGTGTCTTGCCAAGGCCATATCCCTATCCACATCGGCAACATCCAATATTAAGAACATGAGATCAAATCGACTCAACAATGAGTTGGGCAAATTGACATTCTCGGACAAGGACTTTCGACGATTGTATCGTCCATAGAGAGGGTTGGCCGCGGCAAGAACGGCTGCACGAGCATTCAGAGTGGCTACAATCCCAGCCTTGGCAACGGATACGGTCTGCTGTTCCATCACTTCATGAATGGCTGTACGATCAGCTTCGTCCATTCTGTTACATGGTTGGGAATGAAGGGCAAAGCAAGAGATATTAGCATGGGTCAACACTTGCACACAATCATGAACACAAGATATGAACAAAACTCACTTGTCAAACTCATCAATAGCACAAATACCTCTATCCGCCAATACTAACGCACCACCCTCCAATGCCAACTCTCCCGTTGCCGTATCCTTCGTAATTGCCGCCGTTAATCCCACACCACTACTACCCTTACCAGTAGTATAAACACCTCTAGGTGCAATACTAGCCACATGTTTTAACAATTGACTCTTCGCCACACCTGGATCACCCATTAAACAAATATTAACATCACCACGAATACGCATCCCATCGGGTAATTTACGTGTACACCCGCCAACCAATTGCAACAATAATGCACGCTTAATATCCTCATGTCCAAAAATTTCTGGTGCAATTGCCTGACTTAACATGCCCACCGGATCATCCCCGTGTGCAATTTCATGTATCTGTTCATCCACTTTTGCCTTCTCTTCATCACTCAAGTGTGCATTACCAGATTCATCATAACTCTTCTTATGTACAATAACATTCTGTGCCTCTAAAAATGTCGTGGCGACTAATCCAGCCTTCATGGCACGATATCCTGACTCGGCAATTCGCTGGGGTAAGAATACACCATCAATTGTCACAACATCTCCCGGACTTGCCAAGCGAGTCAACTCACCACGACAATGCACGCTCATACTCCGTGGTACATGTCCCATGGGTACTTGACTTGGCAATTCTTGTAATTTCAATTCTTGAAACTTAACAAACTTACTACCACGTGTTTGTAAATGTAATGTATCACCATTTTTCGATTGACGACGACATTCTTCACTCACGCATAACCGTTGGGGTAAGAATTCACGTTTGTTGGATACTACTTGATATATCTCACATCCGCATGCGTCACATGTGTAGGTTGCGACAGTACAGGCAGGCTTAACATCCGATGAACGTACGACCATACCCCTTAAAGTAACTAAATGCCCTAGAGCACGGGAACGTATCTGACGTAATGATACACCCTCAACATCCGGCGTGGTATCCAACTTTCCACTTGATGTATAATACGGAGATGTAGGTGTATCACGATATTGTTTATCAAACGGTGGATAAATTCCAGGACGTTGGATTGGCAAAATACGTAATTCATACCGACGCATTAATAATGGTGGTAAATCTTCTGTTGCTGATGTCATTCCACCTCCTTGTTGACCAGTTGTACCATCAGCATTCAACACGGCCTGATCATTCTCTAATCCACCACCACCCAATGGACCATTAATATCATCACCACCTTGAGCTGCTGCAGCGGCGGCTTGTTGTTCCTCACGATGTAACTCCTGTTGTGCACGTCGTTGTTCTAACAATATATCAATTGAATCACGCACCCCTCCTCCATTTCCACCCCTGTTACCATTCCTTGAGGTGGTAGTAACAGACATGGTATCCAAAATAGAATCAATAACCTTACAAAATAATTCATGATATCGCATTGCATTACCGGATGCTCGTTGTGCTAATTCTGTTCCACGTGCGGCATCCCAATGGATAATTTCACTTAATGGTATTTCAATTATATATATACGACTATTATCTAATCCTTCAATGTTACTGTAGGGTAAACGATTTTTAATATTTTGTAAATGTGTAGTAAAGCATGGTATACGACGCATTAATTGTTTACCTTCAGCAGTTGGTTCTAGTAGTAGATCGTCATCTTCTAAATCGGAGTCAGTTTGATCGGAGGCAGTGGCGGAGGTTAGTATTGTATGTTCACGTAGGAATAAGGCGAAGAGTGATTCATCTTCATCGTAGGATGGATAGTTGATTGTGGAGGTTGCTGTGTCTGTTTCTGCTGCCATTGTATTTAGTTTGTTTACTTTGGGTGGTTATTAAGGTGTGTTTATTAATTGATTGATGATGCTATTGCAATTATATATGAGAACAGTTTAGGATGTCAGGTTGATGATAACAGTTAGTTGCTAAGACGGTGCACTTCATTTATTATGAGAGTATAGAATCATGTTTCAACGTCAAAAAGACTCCCAATCAATGGTATCACAGGATCAGCACCAATTCAAGAGTGACTAATATGTATCTACGAACCTCACTATGTAATGTCATGCAGTACCTAATCAATGCTATCAAGCCGTCCATCCAAACAGAAGTGTCTTATTTGATGATTGCAATAAGGATACCCTCTCTGATCTGAAAACCGAAGAAGTAATATCAGATCCATCTCTCTTGGTCCTACAGAGTTCTCTGGATATATATGCAAAGCCGTCATACTATAGATAACCGTACTATTGGTTGATTAACTATTACTATTATTACTATATCATCAAATGGCTTTATTCCACTAGCCTTCTAGCTCTATCTCATATCCCTCCTCTCCCTCAAAACCGTATCTTCTCCATCTAGTTCTAAAAGTAGTAGTACTCCCCCCAGCTCATATCCTTATTTCTCTTCCGCTTTTTCCTCTTCTTACTACTTGGATCAATCAAAGATGCATGACTTTGTACAAGCCGGTATAGTAGTGATAGTCCCCTGTGATCCCCGCCGCCGCCGCACCAAGCTAAAGCATTTGGCAGTAGTTCCAAGCCCATATTCACAAACGTTTGAGTATCATAATCAGCAGCAACCGTACCCACTCTCATAAAGTGAAAGGATACCATTTTGTGATTCACCAACTAACTCTCATAATATATCATAAGTATGATAGGATAAACATTATAGAAATATTCCAATATTTGACGTGTGATATATCACTCCAGATTGCAATTGTGCTTCATTGACGTTGTGGATTGCAATTGTACTATCCTTCTGCTTTGTACAACCAAGACTTGTTCCTTGGGCTCTGTAGAGCTGTCCTCTATAGAGCAGTACATGCCTACGTCGCTTTTGTTGCACGTTAATTTCTGGTGAGATATGCCGCTGATTGTAGAGAATGTTTACCGACCATCGTCAAGCTCTGATTATATACATCAACACCGTTGACTCAATATCACCTGCAATGGCATGTGTATCTTCGGATCCAATAATAAGTCCTTATCAGGAGATGTTAGAAGCAAAGGCCGTTGTTATATTCGATGCACCATTATTTTGTTGGCTACCCCTATTAGTATCTGACCTCCGTTGTCTAGACGGCATAGATATAGAATAGCTCCTAAGTAAGGAGATCAAGGTAGTGCTAATAGTTATTGGGTTCCGTCATACTATGCAGGTTGTCTGTTCAGCGTGAGGGCTGTTGAGGGCTATTCTAATTTCGGCCATTGAGAAAAAATTTAGACAATCATGTGCAATAAAAGGGAGATTGTGGCGTCACTACCCTCAACAACAAATAAGAGAGGAAACACCACATCTATATACTCTACTACTATTTATCAATATTATGCATGATTGTATTATAAAAACAAGATGCATTTATTGCAATTCTTATGTAATCATATCAATGAAATTATATATTAAAATCTCAAACTATCTAAACACTTATAAACACACATGACAACAATGAAAACAACACACAACAACATGTAAACAACATACAACAACAATAAACAATGTAGAGATCACGGGGCAACCCCGATCAGTGGATGATAGGGGAGTGAGATAACTACCAATTTGCTCACAATAGTCGTCACAAGTAGAGATGGAAGTCTTTTAGATAAATGGGAAATAGATCTTTACAAAACATAAATTTATTATCACCTTTTATCACTCTCCTACAACCACCATATCATGTCCATTACTGAAGCATCTAATGCCACCGCAGCCGCGCCTGCTCTTGGAACTACTACCGAGACGGCCGAGAATATGGGGTGTGAGACTACGGTCGAGGAACCATCGAAGGAGGTGAGTATTCATCATTTTATAAAAAATTTATGATATGAATCTCGTCTTTGTTTCATTGGTCAATGATTATTGGCAATGCTGGATCAACTCTTGTGGTACACTCTTTATTTGTTGAGAACTTGTCTAACTCATCATCATACATTCTCATATGCAGACTGCTGAGCCAGCAAAGGAGGAGAAGGCCGCAACAGTTGATGAGGATTCATTCGAGATGATTGATATTGATAAGGATGACACAACAACTCCTAAGAAAGATGTTGCCAAGGACTCCAAGACTGAGGACGCCCCAGTAGTTGAAGAGAAGAAAGTAGTCAAAGAAAAGAAGGCCCCTTCACTGAAGAAGAGTCCACCGGATTCCAAGGTTGGCAACGAGAAGGTAAGATGTGATTGATAAGTTATGCACCGTCTTTTGTTATGCACCGTCTTTGGTGAATTTGATTGTACTCTTATATATGCGCCTGGATATTACCTCACCACTATATTCTTCTTCTTCTTCTCTTTATTCTATTAATTTATATAGGACGGCAAGAAGAGGACTTGGCAGTCGGCTGCTGGTGAGAAGAAGGTAAGGGTGAACCGAACATAATTTTTCCGAATCACCGACTTTGGTGATTTTAATTGTATGTTTATACCCTCCTGGATATTACCTCACCACTTTATACTTCTTCTTCTCTTTATTCTATTACTGTATATAGGACTGCAAACCTATCAAGGAGTCAGATACCAAGGAGTCAGATGCCAAGGTTCGGAAGACACATGCACCTGTACTTTCTATTTCCTCTTCCACTACATCCGTATCCGACAACGCTGCCAAGAGGCTGTATGATATTTGCTCTTGTGTTGATTCATCTGATTCAGGAATGTCTGCTTTGGAGATTGCAATGGGTGCACTCTTGGCCATGAGACACAGTACTGGCAGTACCGAGCTACGAAAAGATCTCATGCAGTTGTTAGGTGATAAGAATGATCAAGTAGTGGTTCAAATCATGACAGAAGTGAATCAATTTCGTGATCTTGAAGGGGTAGATTTGGCCCGTGTCGCCGAATCCAACAAAGTAGAACAACGGAAGCTTCGTACTACACAGTCTACTCTCCTCAATACAGCCGAGACTTCAAAGAAATGTAGTTGTAATGGCATGGCCGAGTCACCCCATGAATCGCCTGATAATAAGAAGAAAGGCAAGAAGAAGTCACCCGTTGTTGTCACTGATTCATTCTCTCCAAGGAAGAAGAATAAGAAGACAATTACCAACCCTAAAAAGATAGCAAAGATGTTTAAAAAATGTGGACGTGAATCCGTCATGTCACCACCATCATCCGAACCACGGGTATCCAACAAACGTACTCGTAAAGGCAAGGCCAAGTCATCCTATGCATCCACTCCAAACGAAGAACTCCTTGTTATTTACCATACTGCTGTTGTAACCAAGGATGGGATTAAGACTCTTGACTGTGGATTGGTTGATGAGCTCCGTGAACGTTCTCGCACTGAACAGACAATGAGTGATGCCCACTTCGACCAATTCAAGCAAGCTACTATTGATGGTCTAGTTGATGCCGCAGTCCGTGGGGAAACGGGTGATATTACACCTGCACGTATGGAACCATATTGTGCCAAGATTCGTTCTGCCAAGCGTGGACAAAGGTTTGATCTTCTGATGCTACTCTGCCCAAAGAAGGTCAAGGTCAATGGAAAGGAAAAGTTGATCTCTGTGCGCCCTGGTGACGAGCTACCTTCCGATTTCGACCCAAAGTCTTGTTCTACAACACGTGTACTCTTCGAAATGACCGACCATCTCAAGGAAGAAGAGCACATGACTGATGATGTTCGTGGAAACTGTCAATGTGAGAAGGGACGCTGTAAGAAGTGCACCGAGGATGAAGGAAGTGCCTGTGCTGAAGTCTACAATCGTTTTGCTCTCTTCTTCTATGTGACGGGAGGAGATATGAGTTTCTACAATCTTGGTGGAACATCTACTCTTATCAAGGAGAATCTTGTCTCCAAACTTGACAGGCATTACTTCAGTACAGTGTTTGAAAGTGGACAACATCTATCCTGTGCCACATACCTTGTCAAGTTCTATGGCACGTTCGAGAATGGAGCTGCATGTATGACTTCGTATTTGAAACATGTATGCGATATGTTGGGTATCCCTCAAGCATTCGACCGTATGGTTGCCAATAATACTATCCCGATGATTGTTGATCCTGATCAAATGGACGATTTCAAGGAGATTTGGAAAGCAGGATTGTCCAAAGAGGATAAGGAATATATCAAGTCATGGAAGGTTGAGAATAAGAAGAGGATGGACTGGCTCATGGCTAATGCCAATTGCTCTGATAGTATCCTATCTAAATCCGTGCCCGAACACACTCTGTCATACACAGATTTTTTCAAAGATGAACTCTTCGATAGTAATGGTGTCGACAGCCTACAGAAGGTCACAGTTTCAATGGTGCAAAGTATGCAGTCTTCACATGGTGGCACTGCATTAGCCAAGAAGATGGTAGCAAAACACGGCTATGATAATGATGGCATTAGTACCTATCATCGAGGGCTTGGTGAGACTGGTGGTACTGAAACTCAAAAGAGGTTGAATTATGCCAAGGCTCGTGTGGCAAATGGTAAGGCATCTGATAAAGATCGAGAGCGTATCAAGAACAAATCAGAAGGAAATAATACTCGTGCCAAGACCATGGGGAAGGAAAGATTGTCTATTGCATCAAAGAAGACAAAGGATAAAATGGGTAAGGAAGGAAGGTCCAAGGCTATAACGGCTGGTCATGTGACAAGGGGGCATGCCAACTGGTCTCCCTACAATCACAACGAAACTCCTGTGGATCCTGTGGCGGAACTTCGAGCACGTGCAACAGACAGGAGGTTTCAAGGTAGTCATCGTGGGAAGCCGTGTGTCAATTGGACATTGCTTCAAGATAGTGATGATTGTATCTACTTGAATGATGGAAATGGCAAACGAGGTGACAAGGCAACAGCTAAGCAGGTCAATACAAAGTGGTCTATGATCAATGCCGAGAAGAAGGAGTAAGAAAAAATGTATTGTATTCGAGAAGATCCCACAACTTTTCATAACCCAATCAACATTTCCCGAGAGCACTACTACATGCAGTATGTGATAATCTCTCGTTGATGTATGTGATAATCTCTCGTTGATTCTATACTCAAATCCTATTGTAGGTAAAAGTTAGAACGAATGATATTACACTGTTTTACTTTTACATTTACCTACTTAATAGAAACAAGTAATGGCATTACATCTTTCTCAATGTTCTAGACACTTCAAACTTGTTACTATTCCCATTCAACTGTATCATCCATGCAAGGTGAGGAGGAAGAGCAATCAACCGATGATTTACAGCCGATCGGACTAAAACTTTCTCAAGAGTATGATTCGACCTAAATGTTGCGTCTATAGATGAACTGCTGCGGAAGATACGAGAGAGGACCTTGAGTCCATCACTTTGATCATCATTGATACGACTTTCAACAACCCCATTAACATAGCCAAGATCAAGTGTCGTTAATGTATCATTGCCTGCCAAGGCATTAGATAATTTAATAAGCACTGCATCGCGAAAGTCCCAAGTGAAATTTCCACCTAAAGTCAGCTTCTTCAAACTTTTATCAACAAGTATGCTGGTGATGGACGTTGTAATAACTTCACTTCTCATTAGGAAAGAATTAATTTCCAGTTGTTCAAGAGGTAGGACAGGGTTGTTTTTAATAGCATTTAACAGTTCAATCCAACCAGCCCAAGTAACTCCACCACAGTCTCTGAGGTCAAGTTTCTTCAGCGAGGTATTAGTTGATAATCCTTGAGCAATGCCATTCATCCCCGCAGCTCCGATTTGCTTTCCACGGAGATGAAGCTCTTGTATGGAGTTGTTATGAAGGATAGATGATACTATTTGCCATTCTCTTTCAGAAAAGACATTGAGACTATCGAACCCAAAATGGACGACCTTCAGTGTTGAATTATTTGCCAAGGCATTTGCAAATACTGAAGTACCCTCAAGCCCCCCAAAGTCAGTGTTGTCGTTGTTACGATAAAAGTCTTGACCTAAATCTAACACTTCCAAGACAGATGACGGATTGCTAACCAAGTTTGCAAGTCCAATGAATCCATTGTTTCCTCGTAATAAACCTTCCCCATTACAATGGGCCCAGCTAATCTTTTTTAACCTACTGCAATTGTCATTGATAGTATCTAAAATTATCCCTACTTGTTCATTCGTTGTGGTATTGCATGAAAGTTCGATTTCTTGCAGCTCTGATTCTTCTAATGCCGATTTTAGAGCTTGTATAGAATTATTATCAAAGTCTGTATTTACCACTTCTAATTTGTTTAGACGCCGAAATACTGGAGACAGAAGTTTGAATACATCCCCAGCGATAGAATTATCCGATTGATTTAGCCCATCTTTTACATTCAATGTAACTTCCCGAATAGACATACTACTAGCAATTGCCTTGACGAATAACTTTATATTCTCATAATCTTTAGCCGTAGCATTTGACTTTTTCTCCTTGTTATCTACTATATAGATATCAATATCAATACGTTTCAAACGTGAATTATTCAAGAAAGTAGCCTGTTCTTTTCCCCAGTCTATAGTTGTTGCATATATTCCTTTACTGTATTGGCTGTATGGAAGATGAACTTCCAAAAAAGATACATGGGGATCATTATTCTTTATCTGTTGAAGCGCGCATCCAGTATAATGTAAATATGCATCAGGCAGATTTGCCGCCAAACCAGAGGCAAGGGAGGAGCACGAGTAGCCATCTTGTGTGCACTATAACTATATCGATTATCACTATCCTTATATAAAGTTTAATTGTGAACGATCAAATGAAGGTATGTATTAATACATACCACTGCCTAACATACCATATCAACCGCAATTGTTGGAGGTCAATGCAGAAGCCTGTACGAGTAGGAAGTAAGGCGGAAGTGAGTATGTTTTCAATTACACTAAAAGACTCCCAATTAAATGTTATCACAGAATCATCACCAATGGAATATGGAAGAGTGACTATCTAACAATCTCATGCATGCAATAAGTAATGTTATGTTAACCATCTATTCAAAGCCATCAAAGACGGATTGCTATACTTATATTCTTTTAATCGATCAATAAGGATACCAAAGGATACCTTTCAATTCATAGCAACAATTAAATAATCTGGTCAAAGATGGTGCACCCTTATGATAGTCATCGCCTGCTCCCTCTCTAGAGACAAAACAGTGAGTGAATACGAGCTAGGATAGCTACATATCTATTGACTATAATAGAAGCTCGTTGAAAAGTTACAACTCCGAAGCAACAAATATATCAACATATTCTTAGAACAAAGAACATTATGTCCAATAGCACTAACAATAGTGATGCATCCTTAACCAGAAAATGGGGAGAAGGATGGATTGAAGGTGTTAGTGTACAGTATGTTAATGGTACACAAACTTACCCAGCAGGGACCCGCGCCTCCGTATTGAAACATGATTCTAAAAATGATTATAATCACACTAAAATCAAAGCTATCTATAGAATGAGTTCCGTGAACCGTGTAGGAATGACCTTGAGGAAGGAGAATTACATTAAGATGGGTGAAGATATCTCAAAGTGTACATCACTTAGAACTCTATGTATAGTGGACGATACTGATTTCAATGGCAACTGTGCCGCGGCAATTTTTGATGAGACGAGGACTTATCATTGTCCATTATTGATGCTGGACTTCTCCAATACTTCCCTAGCAAGGACCAAAAATGATACAGATGAAACAAGGAACGATAAGAATGGTATTGTTGCTATGTGTAACTTTATACGTTCAACGCCTACCCTAAACTATCTTGATTTGAGTGATTGTGGTATCAATGATATGGATATAAATTCAATAGCAAGTGCATTAAGTGGTAGTAGTAAGATTCAAGAGTTGTACTTAAAGGGCAATAATATTGGAGGTTATGGTATAAAAAGTATTCTCAATACAAACGGCTTGCAGAATTTAACCAAGCTTCAAGTTCATGATCAACATAACATCTACCATTCCTCGAATGCAAAACATGGACGTGACGCCATAGTGAACTATTTGAAACAAGATGGATTGGCACTAGTATCATGTACGGTCGACTGTAAGGATGCTAAGTATGCCAAGAGAATACTGGAGTCCTTATCAAAAGACTCAAAGCTAGTTCGTATCAATCATGACGAGAAACTGTTCCCACTTAGTGAGAAGAGCCGTTCAATATTAACACCAGTATTGAAGAAACTAATATGTGATACATCCAGCTTTGATTCACTGTGTCAATCGAATCATAATTTGCATACAATTAGCTGTGACACTAATTACTTGATCTATGGTCGAGTGGAGGGTATGTCGGCACAAGATTATCAAGATTTGAGGGATGCATTAACGATCAATAAACGGGTAGAAGATTGCAATACTCATCAGTTAGAAATACCAAGTTGTTGGGCAATGTTTAATAAACAAAGACTTCGATGTAAGCTGCGGTGCCTCTACTTTAAAGGAGAGTTTTCACTTGATCCATTCATTGATTTGGATGTTAACTTAATGCCTTATCTGCTGGAACTTGTGACCAGGACTGAAGTACATATGTTTGCGAGTGAAAATGAGGGAGATGATAGTAAGAAGCACTGGTTTGAGGTAAATAGCAAGAATCTTGATGGGGTGTATCGAATCATTCGAAACTCTGGCCACATCCCAGACCTGTTTAGCTTCATATCCCCGGAGAAGAAGATATCTACCTTGGAGGCCGATAATGCCGCATTAAAGAAGGAAGTCGAGGAGCTTCGGGCCCAACTATCTATTTTACCGAGCAAGCGTCTCAAAGCAAGTAGTTAATATATGTATAGTAAATGTATCACTTTCTTGTATGTAAATATAAAGTTAGCTCTTACTATCTCCTAATCTCTCAGCATCCAATGCTGGAGAAAGTTTCCCAAGAGAGTCAAGTAGCCATTCACATCAAAGGAACATATCGAAGCCTCTCACTATCGCCCACCCGACGTTCCAAATATCCTTTATGGATAAGTGCCTCGATTCCATTGTTTATCTCCACACTTTGGAGGGTGTAACAATACCAAGATTGAATGTAACTCACAAGCTGTTGCTGCAAAATTGTCTTCCTTTCCTTCATATGACGAATGATGACATCTTCTATTGCATTAGTTTGAACATCCTGGGCATATATATCAAGGTTGGAACATGCAGATAAACTACTAATTGTACTACTGTCACTGCCGTCTTCCGAACTATCATCACTGGAGTTGCTACTATCATGATCGTTATCTTGTTGAGATAAAAACATTCCTTCGATATGAATTCGCTTTGTGTTGTTGTTGAGGCTGAAGGTGGACGTGACACGTGCTGAACCGGCTAGATATTTAGCAATTGCTTGTTGTGTACGTTCCCTACTGTCATCTGGAACAATACCGAACGCATTACTCGATCTTCCTCTTCCCCATTTCTGCTAACAAAATCTTCTTCCGCCGATGCTTCTTGCACACCACCCCAACCTTTGGTATCATCAACATAAGTAGAAACATTCTTATTACTGCTAATACTACTTCTAATTCTGCTGCTGCCATTAACCTCTATCTCTTCCTTATGCTGAGCGTTTGCATTAGAAACAAACGTATCACCGACCATTTTTCTTTGCTGTCACGTGATGTGTCTACCGTCTTCGGAGTTGTAGGCTGACAAGTATTGTTTTGTGCATTTGTCTTCTTTGTATCATTATCCAATTTAGCAACTACTCGAGTCTCAGCAATAGCAGCCATCCTTTTCCTCCTCATCTTTCTCAGTTCAGCCTCACTCAATGGTGATGTATTTTGAGAGTTGTCATATTTTGTTTGATCTTGGAAATAGAAGAATACAGCCACCGATATAATACTTAACACTAATATACTTTGCGAAACACACATTGCTAGAAATAGCCTGATAACGTCATGCATTGTAGCATATACTCTTATGTTAATTGAGTAATGATTGATGATATATAGCTTACCCACCGAAATAAAAGTCGTTTTATTGAAAGTTGTTTGTAAATTATATATGGTGGAGATTTATACCGGAGATATATGATCTTACTTGATAAATAACCGAAAATAAATACTATACGTTCAGTACAATATCAACAACTGCCGCCCCGGACCTCAGTATTGTTGCTCTATTGCTCTCCTAATCACCAACCCTGCCAACACCCAAAGATCACAAACAATGTCCAAATAATCTAAAAGACTCCCTATTAAATTGGTCTTGCTTGATAATCAACAATCGTATCAAACTAGAAAGACGGGTTTAGTTGTCTACTCCTAACGCAACAATGTCATAAATTTGTCTAATTGATAGTATACATCATCTAAAATACCTAACATAATGCAATCAGTAATCGAAGAGAACGAGGCAATACTCGCCTCTTCAAAACGGACATTTGATATGATCTCGGAGGCAATGAAGTCGTCCTCATCGTCATTGGACACCAAGAGGACTAAGCTTGATACCGCTACCGCCACTGCATTAAAGAATGATATTAATAATGAGTCTAGGGCTAATACTTCCTCCGTTGTCACCCCTACGAATGCAACAACGAATAAGAAACAACTAACTCGTCCGACGATCTTGACATTTACGGCTGCTCATGACAGATTTGCTCGCTTACAACTCTTGTCGACACATACACTGTATGATTTGGTATCTACTCTTTGCAGACATACTTCTATTGGATATGAAGGAGCCGATGGACCAGATGATCATCTATGGTATATTACATACAACGGGCTTGAGTATGAATCATCAGATATCGAATGTCAATCACCTCTTCGTGCTAATCAAACTAGGTTGGTTGATTTGTCATTGAAGAAAGGTGGTACTTTGAAGCTGACGTATGACTATGGCACTACTAGTCAATATGAGATTACACTTGTCTCTGTGGATGAAGACTTGAGCAGTCAAGATATCACATCCTTCCCAAGGAATCAGCCAAGATCTGTCATGCCAGTATCGTACAAGAAATATCAACCAGAGGATACTCATACCACTCCTTCCAACCTTGATGAACGATTCCAGAATCTCAATACTTGGATCTTTGGCAAGGGTAGTAATGTATCTGTTAATCTCTTCCAAGGTGGCCGGAAAAAGAACTTTGGTCATATGAATAACCAGTTTACAATGATGTATCTTCCTGTCAAGCCCGATGACCTTGCTAATTGGCTTAATTGTTTCGATGCTGGTGAGTTCAGTTCATTGTGTATTGCAGCTTGTTTCATATATGATACATATCTCATATTCATATCCTATCTCTTTCACAGCCGCAAGTATCAAGCCAGCTGGTATCGAGACGGATGGATATGAACACTACACTTGGCAGTCAGTAGTACCTCTTCCTCGTTCAAAGTTAACAACCCAGCTTAGTAATAAGTACAAGAGTAATGAACGACGTGGTTTCTGTGATGCTCCGGTTGTAGAGGAATACTCGTACTACAAGGAACAGGAGGACGCTCCTACTATCAACTTGGAGAAGGTGTTCCCCAAGATTGCAGCTTTGGCAGGCATTACGAAGGATAAGAGTGTACCCAAAGGTTGGATTAGTTTTACTAAACGTGGTGATCAGTGTAGTCTTGCTGTTTGCAAAGGTATTACCGCGGAACCAAAGAAGTCAAAAGCTCCAAAAGGCCTTGCTTTTGAGGGGAAGAACCAGCATACTCCAGTCGAGGATCCATTGTTTCAGATATCCGGTGGTAGTCTTGATATTCAGAGTTTACATGATTTGTTTTGTGTAGTTGAGGGATTGCTCATGACTTTGTGACATGAAGGAGAGCTTGAATACGGGTAGAATTTATATGTTACAAAGAGGATCATATCAGATCATAGGAATAGTAAAACAAGATAAATTTCACATGTTAATAACTTACTGAGCTTCGATTGTTAGAGCCTGCAGACCACTTTCTCCTTATGCATTATATCATACCATCCAATCAAAATTTCATTATAAATACACCTATACAACTTCCATATCTTTCACACTCCCTATTATATCGATTAATCATAACTTACTTGTCAAGGGTACCGCACTAACAATAATACCATCTTCGTCACTATAAACATACTGTCCAGGTTTAAACTCCACACCACCAAAGTTAACATCCACACTCGATTCACCTATATAATCTTTTATACTTTTCACAGGATGTGTACCCAATACTTTCACACCTATATCCATTTCATTAATAATTGCTGAATCTCTAATATATCCATTTACAATTATTCCAGCCCATTGATTATCAATTGCAAGTTGTGTAATTTGGTCACCTAATATTGCAACTCGATTACTACCACCACCATCTATAACTAATACACGATTATATCCCGGTGTTGATAACACTTTACGGACTACTGGATTGGATTCAAAGCAACGTACTGTTTCAATTTGACCATGAAATTTAGTTAATTTACCGTAGGATTTAAAGAGATTGGGTGTTACTACTGATAGACGTTGGGGACTTGCTATATGATCATCACATAGATCGGCTAGTGATGGTATTGAAGAGGAGGACATTCGTTTGATTATGTATGATTTGTGTAGATTGGTTGATCGTAGTGTAGAAGAAAGTAGGGTGATGGCCGCCATGCATAGTCGATGACCGATGAAGATATTTTATGAGAGTGGGTAATTATCCAACAAATGAGTATTCAATATGAATGAAAACTCTCACAGCAACCTGCAATTCCCGTGTAAATAAGTATCCACATATGAACCATTTCAGCCCAACGTGGTGATATATTTTTCTTTCTGCTGGGGAGTATCACCCTCTCATAGCCACCAATAAAGTTCATTTATTTTCAAAGAACAAAAGCAATAAGCAAATAGCAATACAATAGCTTTGCATATAGAGCTCTACCTAGCGTCCACTTCTACCAACAGTATACATTTGCAATATATATTATAATGGAAGTAGAATCTATTCAACAAGTCAGCAGCGGTCCTCCATCCTCATCCTTCGGCGGTACAACAGCAACAATCCTATGCTGTATCTGTGCAACACCAATATCACCCAATCCAAGTAACACATGCTCCTCCTGTCTAGCATCCCAATCAGACGTCACCCGTGGCATTTCCACCGAGGCAACACTCCATCAATGTCGTGGATGTAGTAGATGGCATCAAAGTGAAGGAAAATGGATAGGATGTGAATTAGAATCACGTGAATTAATGGCATTATGTCTATCCAACGTATCAGGTCTCAAACGTCGTAAGAATGAGGGAGCCACTCATGGTAAGGTCCGATTAGTTGATGCATCCTGGGTATGGACTGAACCACACTCCATGAGACTCAAGATTAGATTAACAATCCAACGTGAGGTACAAGCTGGTGGTACAATACTACAACAATCCTTCATTGTTGCCTTCATCGTTCGTAATCAACAATGTATAGAATGTCAAGCAGCATTCCGACAAGGGACATGGAAATCCTTAGTCCAAGTTCGTCAACGTGTGGGACATAAACGTACGTTCTTATATTTGGAACAATTAATATTAAAACACGGGGCACATCGTGGTTGTTTGAGTATTGAAACGTTTAAAGATGGTATGGATTTTTACTTTCCTGATAAAGGCAAGGCTGCAAGATTTATGAGTTTCTTGGAGGATGTTGTTCCGT